>ERZ779737.587-NODE-587-length-33325-cov-4.777397_pt1 | contig 33325 bp, 27 predicted proteins | sample MGYA00511889_ERZ779737 | MGnify/ENA primary metagenome ERZ779737 (study PRJEB29588, sample SAMEA2163575) | human gut metagenome | biome: human gut; feature: human-associated habitat; material: faeces | place: Denmark | collected 2008/2010 ... | reverse complement strand
CATAGTATTAGATTTAAGGTTAACAAGGTTGGGAGAAAGCGTTCTCCCATTTTTTATGCCATTTTGGTTGTTCAAAAAGAAAATTGCTATTTTAGCTGGAAAGTTTCTAGGAGATAAAAAAGAGGGGGCATTATGAAGCGTTTCGTCATATTCATTTTATGTAATTTACTGACCTTTTTTACTTACGCAGGTGTCATACCATACCCAGGTTTACGCGAAAAGATTGCGCACGATCCGGAAAGCTCTTTGCTGCTGCTGGACAGCCTTGAAGAAAAAGGTGCTATCCCTCAATACGGCATTGACTATCTCCGCGCTTTATCCTATCGTACGCAGTCCAGGTATTACATGTGCATGTACTATGCCACCCATGCATTGAACAATCCGGAAATACAGCGCGATTCCGTGCTTACCTCATACACTTATATGCTTTTGGCCGAATCTTCGGTCGCCTCCTTCCAGCTTGCCGAGGCAGCTAACATGATTACAAAGGGTAAGGAATACGCAGAGAAGGCCAACGATCAGCTTTTAAGGGCCAATATGCTGCAAATGGAAGGCGACCTGTACCGTAACATGGGCGTGTTGAATAAAAGCTATGAATGCCTTCAGGAAGCCATTTCTCTGCTGTCGGGCATATCCAACGCCGAGGCGAAGTTTCTGTTGTCGCACTGCATGGGTTACCTCATGGGCTATTATATCAGCGACCGGAAGCCTCAGAAAGCCTGGGAAGTGGGCTTGCAGCGTGAAAAATTATTGCGTTCCCTCGAATCGCGGACTGATGTCGATGTCCATGTGCTCGATCGTCACAAAGGCTTTTTCTATAGTAAGATGGCCTACCTGTCTTATCAGGTAAAGAGTCCACAAATGGCAAAGAAATATGCCGATATGTTTTACTCTACCGTATTTTCAACCACTTCGATGGGGCAGCTTGAGATAAACGACTTCTTGCTGGAGAGTGGCGATTATCATTCTGTATTGGTGCATAGCAAGGCCTATTTTGCCGAACTGGATGCGAGTGATTCGCTGAACGTCATTTATCTCCGCACGCTTTACCAGAGTGGGAAAGCCTACAGTGCATTAGGTAAGCACAGCGATGCATATAACGCCATGATGCAGGCGTATGACATCCGTACCAAGATGCGTGTGAACATAGAACGTAACCAGATTTTCGACCTTACAGATGTGACGGATGCTGTATCGCGTGAGTACGAACTGGAAAAAGCCGCTTACCGAATGCAGATTCAGCACCGTATTATTCTGGTTCTGATAGGAGTGATGGTGTTTTTGCTGCTGCTTTTTGGAGGACTTTGGCGGGCGTTGAGTGTTATCAAGAGAAAGAATCGCAAGATGGCCGAACTGATTTTAGAGCTGGATGACCAGCGCAATAAGTTGATGCCCAAATATTCTTTCCCGCAGTTGGAAATGACAGTAGGTGCCGGTGAAAAGAAGCTTCCGGAAGAAGTGGATACAGTTGCTGAGCCAGACACTGATACAGAAGCAGAAACATCCGACGCGTTAGTTCCCGAAAATGAAAGTCTGTTTCTGAAGTTCGACCAGCAGGTAAAGGAGCAGAAACTCTATTTGGATTATCAGTTGACGCGCGATGATTATGCACACTTGATGGGAGTAGACCGCAACCGTTTTGCCACCATCTTGAAGCTGTATACTTCGGGAGGAAATCTGAGCGTGTATTTGAATGGGCTTCGTCTGGAATATTCAGTCTGTTTGTTTCGTAACCATCCGGACTGGCCCATCAGCAAGGTCGCAGCGGAGAGTGCGCTGCCCAGCTTGTCTACTTTTTATCGTTTGTTTAAGGATAAATACGGAATCAGTCCTAACAGTTTTCGCAAGACTTTTTTAAAGAAAAAATAATTTCCCTCTTTGTCAACCCCTGTAGGATAGCTTTCCTGAGGGGAAAGCTGACAAAATAAGAAGTTTTCTGATAAATTGGGAAAATATTTCTTTTTTGAGTTTGTGCTGATTATTTATCTTTGCAGAAAAATAAAAATATGTAAAGATAAAAGAAATAGTATTATGAAGAAGACACTGGTATGGATATTGTTTCTGTTTGTCTGTATATCGGTTTCTGCCCAGAAAATAGCCGTGAAGACAAACCTACTTTACGATGTGACCACTACGCTCAATCTCGGTGCAGAGTTTCGTGTGGCTCCGAAGTGGACAATTGATCTGTCGGGTAATTACAATCCTTTTAAATTAGGTGATGACCGCAAGATGAAGCACTGGCTGGTGCAGCCGGAGGCACGTTACTGGTTCTGTGAAGCTTTTAACGGTCATTTCCTGGCCCTTCATGCGTTGGGTGGCCAGTTTAATGTGGCCAATATGGATCTGGGTATTTTCCCTTCTTTTAAAGATTACCGCTATCAGGGTAATATGTACGGTGCTGGTATCGGCTACGGTTATCAGTTCGTACTGTCCAAGCACTGGAATCTGGGACTGGAAATCGGTGCAGGTTGGATTCGTGCAGATTATGATAAGTATGACTGCCCGCATTGCGGTGAATGGCGCGGCAGCGACAAGAAAGACTATTTCGGCTTGACCAAGGCTGCCATATCCTTGATTTACATAATTAAATGATGGAGGAACGTAGGATGAAAAAATATATTATCTCTCTCGCATTTGTGCTGGTAGCCGGAATTCCCGTATTCGGCCAGACTTCTTACTTGAGTGAAATAAAGATTGTGAACCGTGAGGTGGTGAAGACGGGCGATCGTCAGGCCAACGTGAAGATGACGGTGAACCTGGATGAGCTCGACATCAAGAACCAACATTCACTGCGAGTAGTGCCGGTGATTCTTTCTGCCGATGGCAGTCAGCAGCAGGAACTTCCTTCTTTCGTAATCAACGGAAAGGTGCGCGACAGGGTACAGCAGCGTACTGAAGCGCTTGACGATACGAATCTTAATCCTGATGCTGTAGTGAAGGTACGCCGTAAAAACGGTACGGCTCAGACGCTCAACTATGATGCTTCTGTTCCTTTCAAGAAATGGATGATTGGAGGTGATCTTCGACTCCGTGCCTACGTGACGGGTTGTGCGCTTTGCGACGAAGGTGACGAAAATACCTCTACAGGCGATATTTTCCCGCCGATGAATCCGGCTTACTATTCTCCTTTTATTCAACCGAAAGAAGAGATGGTAAAACGCCGTTCTGAAACCCGCAGTGCCCGTTTGCAGTTCCGTCAGAACAGTCATCGCATCGACCCGAAGTTCAAGAATAACGAAGCTGAACTGGATACTGTGCGCAACTCCATTTCACTGGTAAAAGACAACAACGACCTGACTATAACCGGTATTTACGTAACAGGATATGCATCCCCGGAGGGTACTCTCGATTACAACATGAAATTATCTGAACGTCGTGCGAAAGCCTTTACGGAATACATGAAGGATGACTTGAAAGGAGTAGATCCGAAGCTCTATCATGTAGACTGGAAGGGTGAAGACTGGGAAGGCTTGCGCGAAGAAGTGGTGAAGCATCCCAAACTGCTGAAAATTGACGAAGTGCTGAATATTATTGACAATTGCGGTGACGACAAGGATGCCTGCGAGGAACAAATCAAGGCATTGGTTCCGCCCGAAATCTACCAGCGTTTGCTGAACGAGATGTACGGTCCGGTTCGTCGCAACGAATACCGCGTAGAATATAACGTACGCCATTTTGATTTAGCAGAAGGAAAGGAAATGATCAAGACCCGCCCGGACCTGATGAGCGTAAGTGAAATACAGAAGGTGGCCGACAGCTACGGTAAGAGCAGTCCGGAATACATTGATTGCCTGATGCGCGGAGCCAAAGCTTATCCAAACGATGTAACGGCGGTGAACAATGCCGCATTGGCACTGATAGAGGCTAACCATACGGACGAAGCTATCCGCCTGTTGGAAAACGCACCGGCAGAAGGAGAGTTGCTTAATATGAAGGGAGTAGCTTATGCTAAAGTCGGTCAGTATGACAAGGCTTCACAGGCATTCTCAGAAGCACAGGCTAAAGGTTACAGCCAAGCTGCTGAAAATCTTACACTGCTGAAGCAGTATGTGGAATACATGGCTGAATAAATAACAAAGAAATAAATAAGATTGAAATAAAAAAGATGTTTAATTTAAATTTTAGTTTACTATGAAATTGTCTAAAAGTTTATTTTTAGCATTTGCGGGTTTGGGTTTGTTCGCATGCTCTAACGAAGAAGTAGTTGATAATGGCAATAAAGGAAATGCCAATGTGGCTGTTACTATTAATCAATCTATGCTGGGAAGTAGAAGCGTAGAAGGTCCTGTTGCTGATGGTGCTTTGGTGGATGTGAAAAAAATGGTAGTTACTTTAACTGCAGGTGGTAGAACGATTACTCAGAATGTAACGCCAGTGGAGGATCAGGAATCATATCAGGTTAAATTTGAAAATGTGGGAGAACCTACAGGATTAGCTGTAAGCGTAAATGATGGCGCTTCTGCATTAACATTGACAGAGGCTATTATCAAGAGCAATGCAGCTGCTCCTTTGTATGGAACTGTAGGTACAGAGTCGTTTATAACGGAAGATGAAGGCCAAACTTATACAGTAGCCATTACTCCTGCTTTTCAGGTTTCTCGTTTAGAAATCACATCAATTAAGCATGATAAAGCTGGAGAAGATGCTACATCTTTTCCTTGTGGCTATGAGTCTATGAAGTTACAGGGTGTTTATTTAAATAAAGTAGATAAGGCAAATCCTGCAGGTGAAGCAGGACAATTTAGTTTCATTGGAGAAGATGCATGGACTTCTGTACAAGATTGTAGTACTCCGATTTTTGATGTAGTTTCAGATGTAGATATTGTAGATAAAACTTATCCTACTGATGGAAAAGTTATAGCTTATAACTTTTTCCCACAAACAAAAGCACCGGAATTGGTTTTGGTATTGAAAGTAAAAGAAAACGGAGCTGCTGAAGAAAAAACTATGTATGCTAAGGTTACAGGATATAAAGTACAGGGAACGGACGATCCAATCACAAAATTTGAAGCAGGAAAGGTTTACAAAATGAATTTGGTGGTTCCTGATGGTGCTTTGACTCCGGATCCAGAACAACCTAAAGATAAGAATGTAACAGCTACTGTAACTATTTTAAATTGGGATGCTGTTGATACAGATGTGACTTGGAATTAAAAATTAATTAAACTATTAGTGGAAGCATGAAGCATTTATGCTTCCACTATTTATCCTAACATACAGTTTCTAACTAAAAAAATATACTAATGAAATATCTTCAATATATCGTGTTGACACTGTTTGTGCTCGTCCTAACAAACAGTTGCATTAAGGAAGATTTTGATGATTGCAATAATGTGACCATTTACTTCCAGTATCTTGCTGACGGAGACAAGGACGTATTATCTGATTACATGACCAAAGTAGACCTGTATGTTTTCGATGAAGGAGGACACATAAAGGGTGTCGGTACTTATCATGAGGACGAATTAAAAAAATTTGCAGCTATTCCTTCGTTCAAATTACAACCGGGAAAGAAGTACAAAGTGGTTGCAGTAGGTAATGCTTATGATGCTACAAAAGTCGTAAATGTAGAAGCAACAAGTTTTAGTGATATTTATCTTCAAAGTCCTGAATGGGGTGATTCAGATAAAAAAGTAACGAATCATGATGACAACTATTTGGGACAGTTAGAGTTTACTATGCCTGAGCAAGAAGGTACTATGTATCGTGATACTGTTACACTTTATAGTGCTCATGTGGATGTAGAGATTGAAATTTATGGTCTTCCTTCTCCGAGTGAGAAAAGTCGCCAGAGTAGTGAAATACTTTATGAGTTAAGTATTCAGAATTCGAATGCTCAATGTTCTTTTGAAAATGAAATTAACACGGATGAAAAGGGTACTATTTATCCGGATCTTATATACGATGACACAAAGAAATGTTATCGCACAGATGGTTTCCGTTTGTTCCGTATGGATGACCAGTTTAATAATCATAATGGTGTAGAATCTGAATGTTGTGAACATACGTTAGTGTTACGTGATCTTACTGCATCGGAAGAGGCTGCACCGATTTTCACTGGAAAACTTTACAATTATATTACGGGAAATGAAAAAGTGGAAGAACTGGTAGTTAAACAGGAGGCGGTATTGCCTATCGAGTTACAATTCCACAATTTACAAGGTGAAATTACTATTCCTGAATGGGTAGTGGTTGATGGAGAGCCTGAATGGAATTAACCTTATAAAATTAAGAACTATGAAGAGTCCAAAACAATATATAGGCTTTGCTTTACTCGTATTCCTAGGAGGAATGATGAGTTCGTGTGTGAAAGAAAAAATTGGAGAAAAACAAGGGAATGCTGTAGTAGATTTAACCTTTCATACTCGTAGTGAATCGGATGTAAATGCAAATGGTGAGAATGATGCACCTATTGCCGATAATGAGAATTTCAAAACTATCAGGGTTATTGTTACTGATGGCTCCAATAAGATTCTTAAAAATATTTATGATGAAAATTTGCCAGAGGGCGGAGTCACAGAATATAAATTACGTATTGTAAATTTACCTGCAGATGAACCTTTGAAATTCTATGTAGTTGGAAATGAGGAAAGTGTTGGGAAAGGAGATTATCTTTCACAATTGAAATCTGGTGAATCATTGGCGAGTACAGAGGTAATAAACTCTGAAGTGGCTTCTTATTTCCCTAAAATGCGTAACCAGATTAATGAATTAGGTTTACCCATTACTGGAGTTGCGGAGGTACAATCACTTGCAGGCGATGTGAATACACCGCATCATTTAGATATACCTTGTACACATAGTGTAGTAAAGGTTGTGTTGAACATTAATAATTTGATGGAGGAGACTTTTTGGATAACGGAAGTTCATTTAGGAAAGTTTATAACGAATGGTACTTATTTGTTTTCTCAAGAGCCTTCGTCTATACCGGTGAATGTTAGCACTGAAGAATATACATTTGTGGCAACAACGCAGGGAATACAAGTTAAACCAGGAGAAAATAATGAAGCATTTGTATTCTATATGTACGAAACTGGAGACATACCTTATCAAGATTATTCTTTGTGGCTAAAATCATCTACAGTACCGGAATTGAAAGAACCTAAATATATTTTTGGAGAGGGAGAGGGAAGTAAATTCTTGAAACGTAATCAGCAGCTTAATATTAATGCTACGATTGACGTGCAAAAGGAGGTAACTGTAAGTATCACTTATAAGGTAATGGAGTGGAAACCTGTTTCAGTAGAGGTACCATCATTTAATTAATGAAAGGAGATAGATATATGAAACGGATAAATATATTTTGTATATTTTTATTGGCTGCATTGGTTGTGGTAATGTCGTCATGTTCTGATGATTTAGGAGTTAATACAGGAAAGCGAGATATAAAGGAAGGTATCCCTGTACTAGTACCTCTGACTTTTGATGTGAAAGGATCTCAAAAAGTCAGTCGGGCTGCTGAATCTGATGAAACAGAAAAAACGGTAAATTTCTTATACGTAATAGCCTTTAATAGTAATGGTACATTAGATAATCATGCATATATAGATGTCAATAGTGCATTAGGAGAAGGTACTGTTAATTTTCCTATGACAACAGGAAATGATAAGCGTATTTATGCGATTGGTAATCCTCTGAGTGGCTCTGGTTCGTTAACCCCGGAATCTTTGGACAAAATAGAAACAGAAGCTCAATTGTTGAATGCCGTTTCTGAGTTGAGAAGTAATTTTTTGATTACACGTTCTTATTTCCTGATGTCAGGAAAAATGGAGCCAGATGCAATAGGTGGTACCATTGACGTGGATATAAATGATGATGGAAAAACAGGAGTTATTTTAGGTGTTACAAAGCCTGTTATTGAATTGTCTCGTGTAGATGCTCGAATTACTTTTAAGGTAAAAGGGGAAAATACAAATGGTTATTCCGATTTCTCTTTTGTTCCTGATCGTTATTGGGTTTGTAATATTCCACAAGGTACTTATGTATTTCCGAAAGATGAAGATTATATAAAAGAAAATGGTGCGTATGCTTCTATGACATACGATGATGCGGTAAATTTTGAAGGAGAAGATGAAGATGGATTTAATATTTTTGAATTTTATCTGCCGGAAAATCGTTTGACTCCTGCACAACGAATAACTGAGGCAGATGATGCTGAAAGTATGTATGCGCTACGTGAGCGTCAAGAAAAAGTAAGCATTGAGAATAATCCAAATAAACCAGGACAGGTGGTAGAAAATGGCAAGTTTGTATATGCAAATGCAAATTCTACATATGTCATGTTTCATGGAACATTATCTTATACAAAAAATGTAGGCGGTAGTCCTAAGTTTGTGAATGCAGACGTGACTTTTACAGTACATTTGGGAAATACTGGCAATGCTGACAAGGCAAATACTCCGGGAGATGAAAATAATCCTACCGATGTGTGTGTAAACAATTATCGAACAGAGCGTAATACACATTATACTTATACTGTTAAAGTTACTGATATTAATTCGTTAATTGTAGAAGTTGAAAATGATCAGGAGGTCCGTCCTGGTATGGAGGGTGATGTGATTATTGCTGGTGCGAAAGTGGCATCTATGGACTCACACTATGGCCGTGCTAAGTTTGAATTAACTCGTGAAGCAATAAAGAATGGGCTGTCATGGGCCATTAGTACACAATTCCAACAAGGAATGAAAGTTTTTGTTAAAGAGGATCATCAAACTGATGAGGGTGAGATAACTGAGAACTTACCTAATGAGAAATTAGCAAAATTACAAACAGGAAAAGATTTAAATGACTATAAATGGGTACAATTTGCTATTAACAGGGAAGCGATTCTTTCTTCTACTGGTATGTCTGTTCCTGAAAGTCAGTTTGTTAAATATCCAGGTTATCAAGCTTATAGTGAGACAAATCAAGAGTCTCCAGCTCCAGCCTTTAATCATTCTAATTTTAAGGCAGGAGATTATTATAGTGAACCGGTTACTTTATATGATGTAAACCAGTTACTGAACCATTTATATGCAGAGGCTAATTTATCTAATTCTAAACTTTTTGTTAAGAATGGAGAGGTATCTCAGGATGATGATGCAACAGTTACATTTACTGCTTTTATAGATGAATATGTCTATAAGTATGATCCGAGAAGCACTTATTATGAAATTCCGGATGCAGTAACAGACCCCAATCAGTTGCAATTATGGAAAGAGGTTGTTAATGGAAAAGATAGAATGCTTCATTTCTGTACTAGTGGAAATATTTATTCGGATGATGGAGAAACTTCTCTGTCACAGAGTGTGATAACTATTTCTCAGAAGCCAATTTATTCTTTCTATAATACCAAAAGTGATGTAAGCACTGCATGGGGTACGGAATCGATTGAAGAGACTGGGCGTTTAGGGGTTACTGGAGCGACTTTGAACAGTACTCATCCAAATAGTAATGCAAATGGTCGTGAGAATACGTTGAATATTGTCCGTAATAATTTAAGATGGACTGATGTTTTGAATGTGGAAGAAGCAGCTGTATCAACATTAAGGAGCGGTTATGATAATATTTGGTATGCATGTTTATTGCGAAATCGAGACTTGAATGGCGATAATATTGTACAAGAAAATGAAATCCGTTGGTACTTAGCTTCCGTTGACCAGTTGACTGATCTTTGGATAGGTCAAGGCTCTTTGAATAGCGCTGCTTGGTTATACCCACGAACACTTGAAGATTATGGTGCTGCACGTCATCACGTGGCTAGTAGTAGCTATTATGAGAAAACTCCTGATAATCCATGGGTAATTTGGGGTGAAGAGGGTGCTTCAAGAGGTGATTATGATTACTCACAAGGTAAAAATGGTAATGGAAGTACAGGCTCCAGTTCTGCGTCAAGTCCTTATTATGACTATCGATGCGTGCGTAATTTAGGATTGAGTTTGAATGATATCAGTAAAATTCCTGATGATTATGTTGTTGTGAAGGAAAATACTTATAATAATGGAGGCCAGCAATATAGTGAATATGTTTTAGACTTGAGTAGGTTGGAAAATAACTCTTTACGTGGAGCTGCTTATACAGATGTGGAGCAACCTAATCATGATGAACGAACTGGTGAAACAAATAAACCATATAAAAAATTAGCAGTATTACGTGGTGTAAGTGGTAGTAATATGAATACTCTTTATCCGACAGACGGTAATGGTCATGATTGGTTTTATTATCAGGAAAATAGCGTTTGTCCAAGGGGGTACCGCACTCCTAATCAGCGTGAGCTAATGTTACTTTATACAACTTTAAACAGTGAAAATGTTTCTCATTATACAATGGATTGGAGTGGAACTTATATGACACGTACTGGATTTAGCTTTGATGGAAATTCATTGTATCCTCCTGAAACGGTAGAGTGGTCTTGGTGGGAAAATGAAGGTTCTTTCTGGAATCCTGATTGGAAAGAATATAAGGCTTCTGCTACTAAGAATGTACGTCCAGGTTTCTTATATGCGGGAGGTAACCTTATTTTGGAAACAGCAAAAATACAGCATGAGAGTAGAGGGGATAATGCTTGGTTAGAAGGTAGTAATTTGGGTAAAGTTCGCTGTGTGCGTGATGTAACTAATTAGCAGCTTTAAAATCGTTAATTGCGATATATTACAGAGCGATGAAAGGAGTGATTTCCTATTCCTTTCATCGCTTTGGTCTTTTTGTTAAATATTAGTTTTAAAAAGGTAGATTATGAGAAATATGTGTGCTTATGACTCGGTAATAAAATGCAAAAATCTTTGTAAGTTATACTATTTGTTTTTAGAAAGCATAATTCTTTTTTCGGTTTCTGCCTGCGGAAATACCTCCCAGCAGAAACAGGCGGAAGCTACCGAATCGACATCCACCGCACCGCCCCAAGCGGCTATGGAAGCCAAATTCCCTTTTCCTGAAATTCCTACCATGCTCACCCAGCCGGAAGAGCGGAAGGCGTATCTTATGGCGCATTACTGGGATAATTTCAACTTTGCGGATACGGCATTGGTGAATAACCGGAACGTGGCGGAGCAGGGGGCGGCGGATTACCTGGCCATACTGGCCGACGGTACGCTCACCGAGGAGCAGGTAAAGGGGAGCCTGGATGGCTTTTGCAAGGGGATGGAAGCGCAGGAGCATGCGCGGAAGGTGTTCTTGCAGATGATGGAGGATTACCTGTATAACCCGAACTCGCCTTTCCATAACGAGGGGCTGTATGCGCTGTTCCTGGAACGGATGCTGAAGAGTGAGTTCGTGGATGAGGCGCGGAAGAGTTCGCTGAAGTTCAGCCTGGACCTGATCAGCCGGAATTGTCCGGGGAAGGTGGCTACAGACTTTGTGTACTTCCTGCTGGATGGCAGCAGGCATTCGCTGGCACAGACGCGGGCGAAGAACAACCGTCTGCTGCTAGTGTTCTACGACCCGGAGTGCCCGAGCTGTCATGAGACGATGCAGGAGATGGTGGCCGACGGATTGCTGGCGGAAGCCGTGAAGGCTGGAAAGCTGACGGTGCTGGCGGTGTACACCGAGGGTAATCAGGAGGTGTGGAAGCGCACGCTAAGCGATCTGCCTCAGGGATGGACGGTGGGCAGTGACCACGAAACGGTGAAGCAGGGGGCGCTGTACGACCTGAAAGCGATGCCTTCGCTGTATCTGATGGACGGCACGAAGAGGGTGCTGCTGAAGGATGCACCTTATGCAAAGATAAGGGAGGAGATTGCGGCTCTATAGGTTCAGGCCAGCTTGTAGACTCCTCCTGCCAGTGCACGGACCATGCCTTTCATCTCTAAATTAAACAGCAGGCTGGTCATGCGATTGATGGCGATATTGCTTTCTACTACCAACGTATTGATTTGTATCCCGTCGGGATGCTTCTGTAAATGGGTAATGATTTGTTCTTCTTCGGGTGTCAGTTCCGGGAACAGCTGGCGCTGGACTACCTGAGGGGAAATGGGCACATGGTCCCAGTTCATGGCTTTTACCACATCTTCCGCGCTCTGTATCAAGGCAGCGCGGTTTTTTTGTATCAGTAGGTTGCAGCCGGTGGAGTAGGTGTCGCCTACGCGGCCCGGAAAGGCGAAGCAGTCGCGCTGGTAGCTTTCGGCTATTTCGGCGGTAATGAGGGAGCCTCCTTTGGGGCCGGATTCTACTACGAGGGTGGCGTCGCTGATGCCGGCTACGATGCGGTTTCGCTTCACGAAGTTTTGCCGGTCGGGGTTGGTGCCGCTCATGAACTCGGTGAGCAGTCCGCCCTGTGTCAGCATCTCGGTGGCGGTGCGGCGGTGTACAGCTGGGTAGATGCGGTCCAGACCGTGAGCCAGTACGCCCACCGTGTCGAATCCGTGGGTCAGTGCCTCACGGTGGGCATGGATGTCGATGCCGTAAGCCAGCCCGCTCACTATCAGCACGTCGGGAATCAGGGCGCTGAGTTCCTGCATGAAACGCTGGCAGAGGCCTTTGCCGTAGTCGGTGGCATTGCGTGTGCCTACGATGCTCAGGATGTGACGGCTGTTCAGGTTGGCCGAGCCTTTGTAGAACAACACGAGCGGGGCATCGGGACATTCGCGGAGGCGGGAAGGGTAGGCTTCGTCGTCTTCGGTCAGGCACTGAATCTGGTGCTTCTGGGCAAACGCGAGCTCGGCTTCGCACAGACGGAATACTTCCGTATGCTGAAAGGCGGTGGCTACTTTCGGAGTGACTCCGGGAAGAAGGGCCGGCAGATCGCGGGCGTGTTCGAAAAGCATGGTCGCACTTCCGGCAGCCTGAATCAGGTGGCGGGCTCCTACCAGACCGATGCCGGGCAGAAGGGGAAGGGCCATGCGGCAGAGGAGTTCTTTTTCGTTCATTGGTTCAGGTAGGGAGCAAAGATTTCATTGAAGAGGGCGCTGTCACTCAGGCGTCCGTTGACTACGCACACGGTTTCTACGGTCGATTTGATGACGGGTTTCAGGTCGGGCAGGCGGTAGATGTCCTGCACAAAGACGTATTTGATGCCTTCCTTGCGGAGTGCCAGACGGGAGATGAACTCGTCGCCGCTGGTCAGCGGGGTTTTGAAAACCATGTTCAGGCGGGCTACCACGGGGTCGATGCCTTGCTGGTGAAGCTGGGCGAAGCTGATGCCGACGGAGGAGAGAAACTCGTGGCGGGTGTGCTCGATATAGTGCTGGTAATTGGCATTGTTGACGATTCCCTGCAGGTCGCATTCATAGTCGCGGACTTTCATTTTCAGTTCAAAGATGTATTTCTCCATGAGAGTGAAGTTTATGTATTTTCACAAAGATAGCGAATTATTCCTATATTTGCGGGATATGAAAGAGAATGTACCAGTAATTTATGCAGCCCCTTTGCAGGGCTTTACGGAAGTGGCGTGGCGCAATGCACATGCGCAGTGCCTGGGAGGTGTGGACGCGTATTATACTCCTTTTGTCCGGTTGGAGAAGGGGGAGATTCGTAACAAGGACAGGCGCGACGTGTCGCCTGAAGAGAACACGGTGCCCCGGCTGGTTCCGCAAGTGATTGCCTCGGAACCGGAGGAACTGAAAGTGCTGACGAACTTTTTGGCTTCGCAGGGCTATCGGGAGATAGATGTGAACATGGGCTGCCCGTTTCCGCTGATTGTACGCCGTGGGAAGGGAGCGGGTATCTTGTCTTCTCCAGAGAAGGTGGAGGCATTGTTGGAGATGATGAAGGCGTTTCCGGAGATTCGCTTTTCGGTGAAGATGAGGTTAGGCGGCCAGGATGCGGAGGAGTGGAAGGCGCTCGTGCCGTTACTCAACCGTTCGTGTGTGACGCAGGTGACGCTTCATCCGCGCATCGGGAAGCAGCAGTACAAGGGGACGGTGGACCGGGAGGCGTTCCGTGCGTTCTATGAGGCGTGTGAGCGGCCGTTGGTGTACAACGGTGATTTGCTGACGGTGGCCGACATCCGGGAGGTACTGGAAATGTTTCCCCGGCTGAAAGGGGTGATGCTGGGCCGCGGGCTGCTGGCGAATCCGGCGCTGGCACTGGCTTTCCGTGAAGGAGAATTGTCCGAGAGCGAATTGAAGTCACGGGTAGCGCAGATGCACCGGCAGATGTATCTGTATTATCATCGGGTGATAGAGGGCGGAGAGGCGCAGCTGCTGGCCAAGCTGAAGACCTGCTGGGAGTACCTGTTGCCGGAGCTGGACAAGAAACAGCGGAAGGCTATCTTGAAGAGCAATCGCCTGGACGGGTATCTGCGGACAGTGGAAGAGGCGTTGCGGGGATAAATCACCCTTCTTTTTTCTTGAAATATTCGTATCCGATGCGGCAGAACAGACATTTCTTGGTGTCGCAGTAATTCTTTTTAAGCTGGATGAGTGCCTGACTGTCGCCGGCATGGGCGGCTTGCAGACCACATTCTTTCCACAGCCGGATGATGTAGTTGTTTTCCGGTTTAAGTTGCTCCAGCAGGTTGCCGGCACGTTCGGTGAGCCGTTCCTCGCCTTTGTGCTTGCCGTAAGCATAGAGGAAGGGAACCACGGTATTGATAATCAGCAGGTCGATGGAGGCGTCGCTGAGGGTTTTCGGACGGGCGGGCGAGGATTCGCCGAAAACGTAGTGAGTCAGCCAGTAAAGGGAGGTACCTCCACGCAGCAGGTCGCGCAGTTCTTTCACCGTAGAGGCCAGCAGCAGCTGGGAGAGCATGTCCTGGGAACGGTGGTAGAGGTTGGCCAGCTGGGCGATGCGTACGTGCGGGAAGTTGCCCGGACGCATGCGGAGCATCTTCCACCGAAGGTGTTCGGAGGGCTGTAGCTCGAATTTGTGGGCCAGGTAGGCATATTCCCTGGTAAGCTGGGCGGAATAGTCGTCGGACGGGAGTTCCTGCAACAGGCCGGCCTGCCCGAAGAAAATGGCTTCTATCTGAAAAAGATTATCGCGGTGCTTGTTGACGGCTTGCAAGGGAATGGTCTGTGCCCATTGCTCGAAGGCGTCGCTGTTGGTGCCGAAACCGAAGTTGCGGGCTAAGGTGAGAAAAAAGGCTTGTTCCCAGTCGCCTTTGCTCTGGATAAGCTGGGCCTGGATGCGCTGTGTCTTCTGTTCGAAGCGTTCGGTCTGCAGACTGGATAGCCAGCTGTGGAGCAGGAGTTTGGGCAGGCGAGGGATGAGGCGGTAGCAGGCCGGGTAATGGCTGGTTTCAATCAGCTCGCGGTAGTTGTCTAACAGGTAGGGCGGATAGTGCAGCTCCATTTGCGGGATGGGTGTGCCGTCGGTGCGGAAGGTTTCGGTATCGATGTCGGAAGCCACATGCAGAATTACGGAGTCGTAGGCACGGTCCTGATGATGGTGGTGGCGTTTCCAGTCGGAAGCATGCACGTGGATTTCTACATTTCCCACCCACAGAATACCGTCTATCTTGATTTTCGCATTGAAAAAGTCGGGTCCTGCATCGGGATTGGGGAGTCCGGGGTCAATGACTTCCACGGTTTGTCCTTGCGTGGTATGCAGCGGAGTGAGCGGAAAAAGCTTGTGTTTCCATATAAACTGGAGTAGATGTTCCATGTTAACGAGCTGTAAATGTTGGGTAAATGTAATGATTAATACTGAAAAACACTATCTTTGCGAATAAAATTATCATCAGAATTATGAAAATTGCATTAATTGGATATGGAAAGATGGGAAAGGAAATTGAAAAAATCGCCCTTTCCAGAGGTCATGAAATTGTGAGTATCATTGATATAAATAATCGGGAAGATTTTGCTTCGGAGGCTTTCCGTTCGGCCGATGTGGCTATTGAATTTACGGCTCCTTCAGTGGCTTACGGCAACTGTCTGGAGGCGTTCAAGAATGGCGTGAAAGTGGTATCGGGCAGCACCGGATGGATGGGAGAGCATGGCGAAGAGATGCGCCGTCTGTGCCAGGAGGAGGGTAAGACGCTGTTCTGGTCGTCTAACTTCAGCTTGGGTGTGGCTATCTTTGCGGCGGTGAACAAGTACTTGGCAAAGATTATGAACCAGTTCCCGAACTACGATGTGTCAATGGTAGAAACACACCACGTGCACAAGCTGGATGCCCCGAGTGGTACGGCCATTACGCTGGCTGAAGGGATTCTGGAAAATCTGGACCGCAAGCAGAAATGGGTGATGGGCACACTGACCGCTCCCGACGGTACGGTGACGGGTACGACCGACTGTGCACCGGATGAATTGCCCGTGAGTGCCATCCGCGAAGGGGAAGTGCCGGGTATCCATACCATCAAATATGAATCGGAGGCTGATTCTATCGTGATTACACACGACGCAAAGAACCGCAAGGGGTTTGCATTGGGAGCGGTGCTGGCTGCGGAATATACGGCTGCACACCAGGGCTTCTTAGGTATGAATGATTTATTTCAGTTTTGAGTATGATACAGGCATCGCGTAAACAATGGATAAAGTTCGGCATAGTGCTGGTGCTTTACCTGATTTTCCTGATTTGGTTGAAAAGCTGGCTGGGACTGGTAGTGGTTCCGTTCATCTTTGACGCATATATTTCCAAAAAGATTCCCTGGACATGGTGGAAGAAATCGACCAACAAGACCGTGCTGACGGTGATGGGCTGGGTGGATGCCATCGTGTTTGCGCTGGTGGCAGTCTATTTTGTGAATCTGTATTTCTTCCAGAACTACGTGATTCCTTCTTCGTCGCTGGAGAAATCACTGTTGGTGGGCGACTATCTGTTTGTAAGCAAGATGAGTTATGGTGCCCGTATTCCGCAAACACCGCTCCACATGCCGCTGACGCAGCATACGTTGCCGGTGTTCAACTGTAAGTCGTACCTGGAATGGCCGAAGTGGGACTACAAACGGGTGGCCGGACTGGGAGAGGTGCAGCTGAATGACATCGTAGTGTTCAACTTTCCGGCAGGGGATACGGTGGCTACCGGCAATCCGGCAGAAGATATCTATCGCATGAGCTATGCCATCGGCAAGCAACTTTCGCAGCCTATTGACTTGGCCAGTCTGAATCTGGAGCAGCAACGGGATGTGTATGATTATTATTACGCGGTAGGACGCAAGTATATTGACGAAAATCCGCAGCTGTATGGTGAGGTGATTACCCGTCCTGTAGACCGGAGAGAGAATTACGTGAAGCGTTGTGTGGGTATGCCGGGCCAGACACTGGAAATCAAGAACCGGATTATTTACCTGGACGGTAAGGCCAACAAGGAGCCGGATAATGTGCAGTATCGTTATTTCGTACATACCAAGGGCATGCTGCCGGAGGATTTATGTCATGAATTAGGTATCAGCCAAGAGGACCTGATGGCTTATTATACGGAGGAATCGGTGTATAACATGCCGTTGACTGAAAAGGCGAAGGCTGCCTTGCTGGCACGGAAGGACTTGGTGACTTCCATTGAAAACGTGCCGGATGATGATGCAGGCGGACTGTATCCGGATAATAAGCTGACGGGCTGGACAGTAGACAACTATGGTCCGATATGGATTCCGAAGAAGGGAGCTACCATAGACCTGACACTGGATAACCTGCCGATGTATGAACGTCCGATCAAGAACTACGAGGGCAACAGCCTGGAGGTGAAAGACGGAAAAATCTACATCAACGGACAGGAAACGACGAAATACACCTTCAAGATGGATTATTATTGGATGATGGGTGACAACCGTCACAACTCGGCCGACTCACGTTTCTGGGGCTTCGTGCCGGAGGACCATATTGTGGGTAAACCTATTTTTATCTGGCTGTCGCTGAACCAGGATCGTGGCTGGTTTGACGGAAAGATTCGCTGGAACCGTCTGTTTAAGTTTGTGGATTCCATTAAATAATCTATGAACAAAGGAAAGTCCGGATGGTGGTGGTTGAGAGCGGCCGGCCTGACGGTGTTGACCGTATGGCTGGTGCGGACCCTGCTTGTGACGACTTGTGTAATTCCTTCTTCCGGGATGGAAAATTCTCTTTATCAGGGAGAACGGATTCTGGTCAACAAGTGGAGCTACGGGCTGCGTTTGCCTTTTTGTTCGCTTTTCGGTTATCATCGGCTGGCATCTTCGCATGCGGAGAAGGGGGATATTCTCTTGTTCAATAACCCTCACTCCCAGCAGGTGGAGAGAGGGATAGAGTGGAGAGAGCTGTTCATCAGCCGCTGTATCGGCACGCCGGGAGATACGCTGATGCTGGATGCCGACCTGAACTGTGTGGGCGGAGGGGTGCTCAGCCCGGACGCCAAATCGCTGTATGCTTATCCGGTATCCTCGGAAGACTTGATGCTGACTGTGCTGTCGGTGCTGGGTATCAAAGGAAATACGCTGGCCGGATATACTTCCGACGGAGGGTATATACGGAGTTTCAGCCAATATGAATATTATTTGATTTCGCAGAAATTGGAGGGACGGATTCCGCTTGTGCCGCTGGATGAAAAGAACCGTACGGAAGTGCATCCGTATGTGATTCCGGCGAAAGGTGTTCCGGTGAAGGTGTATCCCTGGAATGTGACCTTGCTCTGCAATACGATTGTGGCGCATGAACACCAGCCTGCAGAGGTTCGTCACGATACGTTGTATGTGAAGGGAAAGCCCGTGGAGGCTTATACGTTTGGCAAGGATTATTACTGGGTGGCTTCCAATGACCCGGTGAATATTTGTGATTCCCGCTTGTTCGGGTTCGTGCCGGAGGATCACCTGATAGGGAAGGCCTGGCGCATTTGGTACTCTTCGCGGAAGGGGCGCTTCTGGCAGCGGGTGCAATGACATAAACTAAGAAAGAATGAAGAATGAAGTGATTTTGGGGTCGGCCTATCTGGCTCCCGTAGAATATTATACCAAACTTTTTGCTTATCCTTCGGTACGTGTAGAGCGTTATGACCACTACATGAAGCAGACTTACCGTAACCGGTGTGTGATTGCATCGGCCGACGGACCGTTGGCACTGACCATTCCGACGGAAAAGAGTGACGACCTGAAGTGTGTGATGAAGGATGTACGTATTTCAGACCATGGTAACTGGCGGCATGTGCACTGGAATGCGTTTGTAGCCGCTTACAAGCATAGTCCTTTCTTTGATTACTATGCAGATGAGTTTCACCGATTCTTTGAGCAGAAATATGAGTTTCTGTTCGACTTTAACCTGGAGCTGTGTGAGTGGGTGTGCCGGCAGATTGACATGGAGCCTCGCCTGATACCTACCGAGGAATACATGCCGGAGGTGGAATGTGTAGATGATTTCCGGGAGCTGATTCATCCCAAACGGGATTATCGGGAGGCGGACAAGGCATTCTTTCCTAAACCTTATTATCAGGTGTTTGACCAAAAGTTGGGTTTTCTGCCTAATCTCAGTGTGATTGACCTGCTGTTCAATATGGGACCGGAAAGCTTGCTGGTGCTGCGTGACTCGGTGCGTGCGTTCAATGAAATTTAAGGATACATATTCCTTCAAACCCGATTTTATGTTGTACATTTGTAACTGAATCAATGATTTAACAATATGAATAATCTTCCAACAGTAACGAAAAACCTGCTTATTATCAATGTGCTCTGTTTCTTCGGAATGTTTGTGGCCCGAAAATACGGAGTGGATATAGAGAATATGCTGGGTCTTCACTTTTTCCTGGCTTCGGATTTTAACCTGGGGCAGCTTATCACTTACATGTTCATGCATGCCAATTTCTCGCATATCTTCTTCAATATGTTTGCGGTATGGATGTTCGGACGGGTGCTGGAACAGGTGTGGGGACCTAAACGCTTCCTGACGTATTATCTGATTTGTGGTATTGGTGCCGGTCTGATTCAGGAGTTGGTGCAGTATGTGGAGTATCTGGCGGTATGGTCTAATTACGATTCGGTCAATACGGGACTGGGTATCATTCCTATGGATGTGTTCCTGAACCAGCTGACTACCGTAGGTGCTTCGGGAGCGGTGTATGGCATTCTGTTAGCATTTGGTATGTTGTTTCCCAACAGTCAGATGTTTGTATTCCCGATACCGGTGCCCATCAAGGCGAAGTATTTTGTGATTGGATATGCGGTGCTGGAGCTGCTTTTAGGATTGGGAAGCAACGACGGAGTAGCCCATTTCGCTCACCTGGGAGGTATGTTGTTCGGCTTGATACTGATTGTTTATTGGAGAAAGAAAAATGGCGGCGGACGGATTTATTACTGATTTGAAAAGAAAGTTCCAGCAGGGAGACATTGTGCTGCGTCTGGTGTATGTGAACGTAGCGGTGTTTCTGGCAGTGACACTGGTGCAGATTTTTCTGACCTTATTCAATGTGTCTGCTTCGCCGTGGATGAACTATCTGGAACTGCCGGCATGGACGGAGGTCTTTATCCGTAGGCCCTGGACGCTGATTACTTACATGTTCATGCATGCCGGTGTGCTGCACATCTTGTTTAATATGCTGTGGCTGTTCTGGTTCGGTCGTCTGTTTCTGGCTTTTTTCTCGTCGAAGCACTTGCGCGGACTTTATTTTCTGGGAGGTATTTGCGGCGGATTGCTTTATATGCTGGCATATAATGTGTTTCCTTATTTTCAGGATATAGTGTATTCTTCCTATTTGTTGGGTGCCTCGGCTTCTGTGTTGGCCATTGTGGTGGCGGTAAGTGTACGTGAACCGAATTATCCGGTGCAGTTCCTGTTTATCGGTACGGTGCGTCTGAAATATGTGGCTCTGTTTATGGTGGCACTTGATTTGCTGTTCATGACTTCTGAGAATGCAGGTGGGCACATTGCACATCTGGGTGGAGCACTGGCCGGATGGTGGTTTGCGGCAGGATTGCAGAGCGGCCACGATGCCACAAAATGGATAAACCTGGTGTGCGACTGGTTTGCAGGCTTGGGACGTCCGGTGAAGCGTAAACCTAAGATGAAGGTGCACTACGGAGGACGTCAGGCGGATTATGAATACAATGCCCGGAAAAAGGAACGTGAGGCAGAAATTGACCGGATTCTGGACAAACTGCGTAAGTCGGGCTATAACAGTCTGACGGATGACGAGAAGAAAAGCTTATTTGATGCAAGTAAGAAATGAGTATTTGGAAACATACGTTTAGAGGAATCTTTATTTTAGGAAACCTGATTGCCGGGACCGGATTCTTGTGCTGTGCTTACAGTCCGCTTGTATCGCCGATGGCTCATCCGGTGCTGGCCTGTGCAGGGTTGTTTTTCCCTTTTTTCTTGTTGGCTTTGATTGTTCTTGCAGTAGTGGGGCTGTTTCATGGATGGAAGTTTATGTGTCTTCCTTTACTGCTTTTACTGGCTGGAGGAGGGGCAGTCGCGACGTATACTCCGTTTGGAGGAGGGGAAGAACCTACGGACGGGGAGGTACTGAAATTTCTGACTTACAACGTCATGAATATGTACGGAGATGCGGAAGATGAATCTCTCCCCGTGCAACATTATATTCAGGAAAGTGATGCAGACGTGGTTTGTCTGCAGGAATATCACTGGGATACCCGAAAGACCAGGAAGGCTTTTCCCATGTATCCTTACAGACGGTTGCTGAAAGCGTCTAACGGAAATGGGATGGCTTGTTTGTCACGTTTCCCGATTCTTTCGGTAGAACCGATTCCCTATGAAAGTGGAAGTAATGCCAGCTTTCTGCTTCGGCTAAACATAAAAGGGGATACACTGACGTTGATATGCAATCATCTGGAATCGAATAAGCTGGATGCGCATGATAAGGAAGTGTACGAGGGGTTGCTGAAATCGCCTGAAGAACAGAACGTGAAATCGGACAGTAAATACCTGTTGCATAAATTAGCTGATGCCGTGGCCATCCGTGGACCACAGGCGGATTCGGTGGCACAGGCTATCTCCCGGCAGTCGGGCAAGTATTTGCTGGTGTGCGGTGATTTCAATGATTCTCCTATTTCGTATGCGCATCACACCATCGGAAAAGGATTGACAGATGCTTATCGTGAAGCCGGTTGGGGACCGGGATTCTCGTATAACCGGAATTTTCTGTATTTCCGCATTGACCATCTGTTTGTGAACAAAGGATTTAAAGTATTGAAATGCCGTGTGGACAATTCCATTTCGGCATCCGACCACTATCCGTTGTGGTGTTTGGTAGAGAAGTTATAACCTGATAATAAATAGAAGATGAAGAATTTAATTTTTGCAGCAGCTATGAGTTGTATGGTATGTGCTTGCGGTCAGCAGGCGGCAGACACGGACAATCCGTTCCTGTCTGAGTTTGAAACCCCTTATGGAACACCTGACTTTAACCGTATCAAGGTGGAACATTATGAGCCGGCTTTCTTGAAAGGCATTAAGCAGCAGAATGAGGAAATCAAGGCTATTGTAGAGAACCCGGATGAACCGAGTTTTGAGAATACGATTGTGGCACTGGACAACAGCGGAGAGATTCTGGCTCGTGTGAGCGGTGTGTTCTTTGCTTTGACAGAAGCAGATACCAATGACGAAATGATGGCACTGGAAGCAAAGATTGCGCCGATGCTGTCTGAGCACAGTGATAATATTTTCCTGAATCAGGAGCTGTATAAGAGAGTGGCTGCCGTTCATGCTCAGGAAGAGGCTGGAAAGATTCAGCTGACTACCGAACAGCATTATTTGCTGGATAAATATTATAAGGAATTTATCCGTTCTGGTGCCGGACTGGATGCACAGAAGCAGGAACGTCTGCGTGAAATCAACAAGCAGCTTTCTACACTGACCATTGAGTTTGGTAATCATGTGTTGGCCGACAACAACGATTATCTGCTGGTGGTAGATAAGAAAGAAGATTTGGCTGGTCTACCGGATGCAGTTATTGCAGGAGCTGCACAGGAAGCCAAGGCACACGGAAAAGATGGTAAGTGGGTATTTACCTTGCAGGAATCCAGCCGTACTCCGTTGCTCCAGTATGCTCAGAACCGTGAGCTGAGAAAGAATATCTATCAGGCATATACCAGCTTGGGTAACCGTGGCAATGCCAATGACAACAAGGAAGTGCTGAAGAAGGTGCTTGCTCTTCGTCTGGAAAAGGCACAGCTGATGGGATTCAATAATTTCGCAGAGTATCAGTTGGCTGACAACATGGCGAAGAACCCGAAGAATGCACTTGACCTGCTGTATGGCTTGTGGGAATATTCTATCAAGAATGCCAAAGCGGAAGCAGCTGAGTTACAGAAAATCATGGACCGTGAAGGAAAAGGTGAGAAACTGGAAGCATGGGACTGGTGGTATTATGCAGAAAAGCTTCGCCAGGAGAAATATGATTTGAATGAAGATGCCATCAAGCCTTATTTCAGTCAGGAAGATGTACACAATGGACTGTGTACGGTAGTCAACAAGTTGTATGGCATTACCTTGACTCCTTGTGATTCTATTTCTGTATATAATAAGGATGTGAAGACTTATATTGTGAAGGATGCAGACGGTTCACTGTTGGGCGTGTTCTATAGCGACTACATGCCTCGTGCCAGCAAACGGAGCGGTGCCTGGATGAGTAACTTCCGTGAACAGCAGGAAGGTGTTCGTCCGTTGATTTATAATGTGGCCAGCTTTACCAAACCGGCTGGTGACCTTCCTTCCTTGCTGACAATTGATGAAGCACGCACCATGTATCATGAGTTCGGACATGCTTTGCACGGATTGCTGTCTCAGTGCAAGTATAAGGGTGTATCTGGTACTTCTGTAGCTCAGGATTTCGTGGAACTTCCTTCACAGATTATGGAACACTGGGCAGTAGAACCTGAAGTATTGAAAATGTATGCCAAACATTACCAGACTCGTGAGGCTATTCCTGATTCTCTGATTGCCAAGATTGAAAATCAGGCATTGTTCAACCAGGGCTTTATGACTACAGAACTGTTGGCAGCTGCCATTCTGGATATGGAAATGCATTGTCTGACTACGATGGAAGGATTCGATGTGCTTCAGTTTGAAAAACAGCTGATGGACAAATTGGGACTGATTCCGCAGATTGCGCCTCGTTATCGTTCTACTTACTTCAACCACATTATGGGTGGTTATGCAGCTGGCTATTATAGCTATATCTGGGCTGAACGTCTGGATACAGATGCCTTTGAAGCGTTTAAGGAACATGGCTTGTTCGACCAGGCTACTGCTACTTCTTTCCGCAAGAACATTCTGGAAAAAGGTGGCTCAGACGACCCGATGAAACTGTATGTAACCTTCCGTGGGGCAGAACCCAGCTTGGATGCGTTGCTGAAGACTCGCGGATTGAAATAAAATGTCCGGATAGCAGGAAAAATCTGTACAGAGTATAACTAAAAGAGGGAGTATGGCTTCATTTTTGCAAGCTGTACTCCCTTTTTTAGGCTCTAAGCCTTAAATATTTACAATCCTTTCCGCATATAAATGAAAAAAAAACTATATTTGCAACCTTGAATAAACGTATCAAATTTTAAAAGTAAATATAATAAACTAAAGTAACATGCAAAACAAAGGATTTGTAAAGGTTTTTGCGGTATTACTGACCCTTGCGTGTGCTTTTTATCTTTCGTTCTCATTCGTTACACGTTATCAGATGAACAAGGCGGCTGAGGACCCGAAAGGTTCGGCACATTACCTGGATTCCATGCAGAATCAGAAGGTGTGGTTGGGGATTTATACGCTGAAACAATGCCGTGAGATGGAAATCGGGTTGGGTTTGGACCTGAAAGGTGGTATGAACGTCATTCTGGAAGTTTCTGTACCAGATGTAGTGAAGGCGTTGGCCGACAACAAACCGGATGAAGCTTTCAATAAAGCTGTAGCGGAAGCTGCAAAATTGCAAATTAACAGCCAGGAAGACTTTATTACACTGTTTATCAGAGAATACAAGAAACTGGCACCGGAAGGCAAGCTTGCCGAACTGTTTGCAACTCAGCAGTTGAAGGATAAAGTAAATACCCGTAGTACTGACGCTGAAGTAGAAAAGGTATTACGTGAAGAGGTAAGTGCTGCTGTTGATAACTCATTCAATGTTTTGCGTACACGTATTGACCGTTTTGGTGTAGCTCAGCCGAACATCCAGACACTGGAAGGCAAAATGGGTCGTATCATGGTAGAATTGCCGGGTATCAAGGAACCGGAACGTGTGAGAAAACTTTTACAGGGTTCTGCTAACCTGGAATTCTGGGAAACATTTGAAGCAAAAGACATCGTTCCGGTATTGGCTTCTGCTGATAACCGTGCACGTGGCCTGCTGAATGCAGATGCTCCTGCTGATTCTGCAATGGTAGAAGCTGATACAACTGCTGTAGCTGAGGCTTCTGCTGTATCTGCAAAAGACAGTCTGGCTGCCGCATTGAAGGGTGAAACTGCTACTGCTTCTAACACAAATATTGAAGAACTGAAGAAAGAACATCCGTTGCTGGCTGTACTGCAGCTGAATCAGAGCGGTGTAGGCTGTATCGTTGGTTATGCTGACTATAAGGATACTGCTGACGTAAACCGTATCCTGAACATGAAGGCTGTGAAGGAAGTAATGCCGCGCGACTTGAAACTGATGTGGGGTGTGAAAGCTTCAGATATGGACAAGACAGGACGTATCTTCGAATTGTATGCTATCAAGTCGACAGAACGTAACGGTCGTGCACCGCTGGAAGGTGATGTAGTAACTGATGCAAAAGATGAATACGACCAGTTCAACAAACCTTGTGTGAGCATGTCTATGAATACAGAAGGTTCTCGTCGTTGGGCTGCTTTGACTAAGAAGAACATCGGTCGAGAAATCGCCATCGTATTGGATGGATATGTATACAGTGCTCCGCGTGTAAACTCTGAAATTACTGGTGGTAACTCACAGATTACCGGTAACTTTACTCCGGAAGTTACAAAAGACTTGGCTAACGTATTGAAGTCTGGTAAGATGCCGGCTCCTGCACGTATCGTACAGGAAGACATCGTAGGTCCGTCTCTGGGACAGGAATCTATCAACCAGGGTATCGTATCTTTCATCGTGGCTTTGATTGTCCTGATGATTTATATGTGTGCAATGTACGGATTTATTCCGGGTATGGTGGCTAACGGTGCGTTGTTCATCAACTTCTTCTTCACATTGGGTATCCTTTCTTCATTCCAGGCAGCATTGACCATGTCTGGTATTGCCGGTATGGTGTTGTCACTGGGTATGGCTGTGGATGCTAACGTATTGATTTACGAACGTACGAAAGAAGAGCTCCGTGCTGGTAAGGGAACCAAACAGGCCTTGGCTGAAGGTTACAAGAACGCATTCTCTGCTATCTTCGACTCTAACTTGACTTCTATCATCACAGGTATCATCCTGTTTAACTTCGGTACTGGTCCGATCCGTGGTTTTGCCACTACCTTGATTATCGGTATCCTCTGCTCATTCTTCTCAGCTGTGTTCTTGACTCGTCTGGTTTACGAACACTTCATGAACAAAGACAAGTGGTTGAACCTGACATTCACTACAGGTATTTCAAAGAACCTGATGCAGAATGTACACTATAACTTCATGGGTATTACGAAACGTTCGTTCACTATCTGGGGAGTTATCATCGTAGTATGTATCATTTCATTCTTTGTACGTGGTCTTGCACAGAGTATCGACTTCACCGGTGGACGTAACTTCGTGGTTCAGTTTGAACAGGTTGTACAGCCGGAAACTGTACGTAGCTTGCTGCAGCCGAAAGTGGGTGATGCAAACGTACAGGCTATTGCTTTGGGTACAGACGGTAAGACAATCCGTGTGACTACCAACTACCGTATCAACGAAGATTCTCCTACAATCGATGCAGAAATTGAAGAGTTCCTTTACAATGCATTGAAGGAAGGTAATTTGTTGGGTGAAGGTACTACACTGGAAATCTTTATCGACCGTGATAATCGTGCCGGAGGTTCTATCATCAGTTCTCAGAAGGTAGGTCCTAGCATTGCCGACGATATTAAGACTTCAGCTGTATGGTCAGTTGTATTGGCCTTGATTGCTATCGGTCTGTATATCTTGATTCGTTTCAGCAACATCGCCTTCAGTATCGGTGCTACAGTAGCATTGATGGTGGATACCGTATTGATTATCGGTGCATACTCTTTGTGCTATGGATGGATGCCGTTCTCTTTGGAAATCGACCAGACATTCATTGGTGCTATCTTGACTGCAATCGGTTACTCTATCAACGATAAGGTGGTAATCTTCGACCGTGTACGCGAATACTTCCACCTCTATCCCAAGCGCAGTACGTTCCAGTTGTTCAACGACTCACTGAATTCCACGTTGACCCGTACGTTGTTCACCGGTTCGTCTACGTTGATTGTGCTGGTTGTAATCTTTATCTTGGGTGGAGAGAGCATCCGCAGCTTCTCGTTCGCCATGATTTTGGGTGTAGTATTCGGAACCTTGTCTTCACTGTTCGTCGCTTCTCCCATCGCTTACTCGCTGTTCAAGAAGAATGCCGTAGAACCGGCTGAAGAAACCAAGAAGTAATCAGAGACTGATAACCTATAGAGCACGACGGGGACGTTCCACAAGGACGCCCCCGTTTTTTATGCCCATGACGGGCTCCTTGGAAGACAGGAGCGGCAGCCCTTCCCATGCAGTGCTGCATGAGGGTCTGACGAAGTGCTTCGTCAGGGGCTCAGGAAGTGCTTCATGAGGGGGTAAGGAAGTGCTTCGTCAGACCCTCATGAAGTGCTTCGTGAGGGAGGTAGGATGAAAGGTATGGAAATGAACCCCTATAGGAGGAAGGGAATACGAACCGTACGGGCATAAAAAAAGTCTGGTGTGCTTTCGCACGTCAGACTTTCAATTCTCTCTTACGTCGTACTGATAATTATTCAGCTACAACTGCGGCGCTATCCTGAGCAGTAGTATCAGCTGCTGCGGCGGCTGCTGCTTCAGCTTCTGCTGCGGCTGCTTCAACAGCTGCGATTGAATCAGCGATACGGATAGAATCAGCTGCTGCTTGTTCAGCGTTAGCTGCTTTGTTACCACAAGATGCGAAAGATACTGCTACGATAGCTGCTGCCATCAAAACTAATTTTTTCATTTCCTTTACTTTTTAAAACGTAATACAATCATTTGCTTTATTAAAACGCTGCAAAGGTATGCACTTTTTAAATATGTTGTTCTCCAAACACCCATTTTTTTTAGAGTTTTTTTTGAAGTTTTTCTGTAACTTTTCGCAAATGACTGTATATGAGCACATTCTTTATATGTTAAAAAACATATTACTCTACAGCAATGCTATTATAGAGGTATCTTTTAATACTTCGCTTGGGTGTTTTCTCGAATTCGGTCGGGTAAAGCTGAATTTGGCTGACCTTCTCGTAAGCGGCTACGCTTTCGTTCAGACTCTTCAGATTTTCGTCCATAATGGCTTTCAGGTTATCCGGTTGGTTCAGTCCCAACGAGTCGAGTGCTTCGTAGTCGGCATAAACCAGTGCAACCAGTTTCTTGTTGCGCTCTATTACAAGACTCTCCAACACGAAAGGCAGGTTGTTAAGGCGTGCTTCTATCTCTTCGGGGAAGATATTCTGCCCGTTCGAACCCAGAATCATCGTCTTGCTGCGGCCGCGAATGTAAAGGTTGCCCTTTTCGTCGAGCAAACCAAGGTCGCCGGTACGCAACCAGCCGTCTTCGGTAAATGCCTCGCGGGTAGCTTCGGGGTTCTTGTAATAGCCCACCATTACGTTTTCGCCACGCACCTGGATTTCTCCGTATTTAGCCTCCGGATCTTCTTTCCAGATACGGGCTTCCATAATATCGAGTACCCGGCCCGATGAGGTCGGAACAAATTCTTCGCACGGGGCATAACTGATGAGCGGCGCACACTCGGTCATACCGTAGCCGATGGTGAAAGGAAACTTAATGCGATGGAAAAATTCTTCCACCTCGGGATTCATGGCAGCACCACCGATGATGACTTCCTTGAAACGTCCTCCCAGCGCATCGACCAGCTTCTTACGGATCTGGCCATAAATCTGACTATCCAGCAAGGGAATGTTAAGTGCCCAACGCATACTGCGGCGATTGATGATGGGCTGAATGACATTCTTATAAATCTTCTCGATGACCAACGGCACGGTAATGATCAGATTGGGCTTCACTTCTTCGAATGCTTTCATCAGGATCTTCGGTGAAGGAATCTTACCCAGCAGTGTGATGTGGGTTCCGACAGCTGTAGCCGTCAGGAAGTCGAATGCACAGCCGTAAGCATGTGCCAAGGGCAAGAACGACAATACTCTGTCGCCTTTCTTCAACAGCTGTGAACGGATACCGAAAGTCACGTTGCCAGCCAGATTGTTGCCCGTCAGCATCACTCCTTTGCTAAAGCCGGTTGTACCCGAAGTATAGTTGAGCAACATCACTTTGTCATTACTCAATTCTGTGTAAATGACATCTTCTTTATGAAAACCATTAGGATAGTGTTTGTCCATCTCTTCGTTCTGGTGTTTAAGGAAGAGCTGGATGGTTTCGCCGTCACGCTGGTACAGGCACCGAAAGTCGGTAAGTGAAAAAACACCCCGAAGCCCTGCCAGACGTTCTTCCTCCAGATGTTCCCAAATAAGGTCGCTTGTGAAAAGGAAGACCGACTCGGAGTGATTGACAATGTGATGTACATCGTTCGGACTGAAGTCTTGCAGAATGGGCACCACAATTCCTCCGTAGGTAATGACGGCCATATAGGCAATGCACCAACGCGAATTGTTCTTTCCGATGATGGCTATTTTATCGCCACGCCTCAGCTGGCAATACTTGAACAGCAGATGCAGACGGGCTATCTCACGAGCCACGTCGCCATACGAATAAGTTGTGTCTTCACCATAATCGGTGTAGCACGGAAGATCCCAGTTCTCGCGGAAGCTGCGTTCGTACAGCTTGATGAAATTTTCTTGTATCATTGCACAGATAATTGATGAGTGTGCAAAAATAGGGATTTTAGATGAATAATATGTATATTTGCGACCTGAAAGTGATTTTTTATAAGTTTATGATAGATACAACTATATTTCAGGATAAGACAGCAGTTTACTATACACTGGGCTGTAAACTGAACTTTTCCGAAACATCGACCATCGGCCGCATCTTGCGCGAAGCGGGCATACGCACCGCACGCAAGGGGGAAAAGGCCGACATCTGTGTAGTGAATACCTGTTCGGTGACGGAAGTGGCCGACAAAAAATGCCGGCAGGCCATCCACCGGCTCATCAAGCAGCACCCGGGTGCCTTTGTGGTGGTGACCGGATGCTACGCGCAGCTGAAACCCGACACCGTGGCCGACATCGAAGGTGTGGACGTAGTGCTGGGTGCCGAACAGAAGAAAGACGTGCTGAACTATCTGGGTGACCTGCAAAAACATGCACACGGCGAAGCCCATACCTCGGCACTGAAAGACATCCGCACGTTTGCCCCTTCCTGCTCGCGGGGCGACCGCACACGCTTCTTCCTCAAGGTACAGGACGGATGCGACTATTACTGTTCGTACTGCACCATCCCCTTTGCACGCGGACGCAGCCGCAATGGCAGTATCGCATCGCTGGTGGAGCAGGCACGCCAGGCCGCTGCCGAGGGCGGACGTGAAATAGTGCTGACCGGTGTCAACATTGGCGACTTCGGGAAGTCGACCGGTGAAACCTTCTTCGACCTGGTGAAAGCGCTGGACGAAGTAGAGGGCATCGAACGCTACCGCATCTCCTCCATCGAACCCAACCTGCTGACCGATGAGATCATCGACTTTGTATCGCGTTCGAAACGCTTCATGCCTCACTTCCACATTCCCTTGCAATCGGGTTGCGACGAAGTGCTGAAGCTGATGCGCCGACGCTACGACACGGCTCTGTTTGCCACCAAAGTACGGAAAATAAAGGAAGTGATGCCCGATGCCTTCATCGGTGTGGACGTAATAGTAGGTACGCGTGGCGAAACCGAAGAGTACTTCGAACGCGCGTACGAGTTTATCCGCAGTCTGGACGTCACCCAGCTGCACGTATTCAGCTACTCCGAACGTCCCGGCACACAGGCCTTGAAGATAGACTACATCGTCCCGCCCGAGGAGAAACACCGCCGCAGCCAACGTCTGCTGGAGCTGTCGGACGAAAAGACGCATGCCTTCTACGCACGCCACATCGGACAAACCCTGCCCGTATTGCTGGAACGTTCCAAGGCCGGTGCTCCCATGCATGGCTTCACGGCCAACTACATACGTGTGGAAGTGCCCCACGACGACCGCCTCGACAATCAGGTGATTCCCATCACGCTGGGCGACTTCAACGACGACGGTACCGCCCTGCTGGGACAAATCAAACTTTAAACCAACCGCCAGCTTTCGAACCTGAATTTTAAGAACAACTGAAACATCCAACCGTGAAATCGAAGCTTATATATCTGCTGACCTATGCCGGAATGTGGCTGCTGGCCCTGCTTCCTTTCAGAGCCATCTACGTTCTGTCCGACGGACTTGCCTTCCTGATGCAGCACGTCATCCACTACCGGCGGAAGGTGGTCCGCACCAACCTGCGCAACTCCTTCCCTGAAAAAAGCGCCGAAGAGCTGAAAGAGATAGAAAACAAATTCTACCACTACATCTGCGACTACATGCTCGAAGAAGTGAAAACCCTGCGAATCTCCTTCGAAGAGCTGACCCGGCGCATGACTTACGAAAACAAGGAAGAGTACCTTAACATGATAGACAAATACGGAGGCATTGTGCTCCTGATTCCCCACTACGCCAACTTCGAATGGATTATCGGAATGGGAGCCATCATGCAACCCGGCGACCTTCCGGTACAAGTATACAAGCCTCTGCACAATCCCTATCTGGACGAAATGTTCAAACGCATCCGCTCGCGCTTCGGCGGATACAACGTGCCCAAACACTCCACGGCGCGCGAAATGATAAAGCTGCGCCGCGAACACAAGCGCATGGCCGTGGGACTGATTACCGACCAGTCGCCCAACCGCAGCGAAGCGCACTACTGGACTACGTTCCTCCATCAGGACACCGTGTTCATGGACGGAGCCGAACGCATTGCCCGGATGATGGGCTTTCCCGTCTTCTATTGCGAACTGATACGCCAGAAGCGGGGACACTGCCGGGTTATCTTCGACCTGATCACCGAAACGCCCAAGCAAACTGCCGACGGCGAGATAACCGAATGCTTCGCCCGAAGGCTGGAGCAAACCATCCGACGCGACCCGCCCTACTGGTTCTGGTCGCACAAACGCTGGAAACTGAAACGTGAAGACGTCATACAACATGGATAAGAAAATAGCAGTCGTCATTCTGAACTGGAACGGATGCGGGATGCTCCGCTCCTACCTGCCCTCCGTAGTGTCCTATTCCGAGGCTGACGGAGCCACAGTCTACGTGGCCGACAATGGATCGACGGACGATTCCGTTGAGACGGTACGCCGCGAATTTCCCACCGTCCGCCTCATCACGCTAGACCGCAACTACGGTTTTGCCGACGGTTACAACCAAGCCTTGAAGCAGGTGGAGGCCGAATACGTCGTCCTGCTGAACTCCGACGTCGAAGTCACCGAACACTGGCTTGCCCCGCTGGCCGAGTACATGGACGCCCACCCCGAAGTAGCGGGCTGCCAACCTAAAATCAGGAGTCTGCGGCAGAAAGACCTGTTCGAATACGCTGGAGCCGCCGGCGGATACATCGACAAGTACGGTTACCCCTTCTGCCGAGGTCGCATCATGGGGGCAGTCGAGGCCGACAACGGTCAGTACGATACCATCGCTCCCGTATTCTGGGCTACCGGTGCCGCCCTGTTCATCCGTCTGAAGGATTACCGCGAAGCCGGCGGACTGGATGGACGGTTCTTCGCCCATATGGAAGAGATAGACCTGTGCTGGCGACTGCGTGCACGCGGCCGCGAACTGGTATGTATCCCCCAGAGCGTAGTCTACCACCTGGGAGGTGCCACACTGAGCAAGGAAAACCCGCGCAAAACCTTCCTGAACTTCCGCAACAACCTGCTGATGCTTTACAAGAACCTGCCCGAAGGCGAACTGAAAAGCGTAATGCGCATCCGCACCCTACTCGACTATGTAGCCGCACTGAACTTCCTGCTGAAACTGCAGGGTCCCAACGCAATGGCCGTCCTCCGTGCCCGCCGTGCCTACCACGCCCTGCGCAAGGATTTTGCTGCTTCGCGCGAAGAGAATCAGCAGAAAGCCGTGCTGACACAGATTCCCGAACGGATTGGTCAGAGCATTCTGAAAGCCTTCTACCTGCAAGGCAAAAAGACCTTCGCCCGACTGATGAATATCCGCCCGGCATAAGGGCGTTCTCACCCCTCCTGACACGGCGTACAGAGGCTGTTTTACACAGTCGTGAGAGACACTTGCATGGCTCGCGAGAAACACAAGTGCGGCTCGTGAGAGACACTTGCACGGCTCACGAGCAACACAAGTACGGCTCGCGAACCACACTTGCATGGTTCACGA
>ERZ779737.584-NODE-584-length-33440-cov-6.060746_pt1 | contig 33440 bp, 35 predicted proteins | sample MGYA00511889_ERZ779737 | MGnify/ENA primary metagenome ERZ779737 (study PRJEB29588, sample SAMEA2163575) | human gut metagenome | biome: human gut; feature: human-associated habitat; material: faeces | place: Denmark | collected 2008/2010 ... | reverse complement strand
ATGTATTTCCTGCTGTTTTTTGTCGGCGGCATTGTTATCAGCACGGCAGAAGGTCTGCCGCTTAGCACCTGCCTTTACGAAACGGCGTCCGCTGTCGGAACGGTCGGGCTTACCCTTGGAATCACACCGCAGCTCGGTGTTCTTTCTCAGCTTATTTTGATCGTCTTGATGTATCTCGGCAGAGTCGGCGGACTTACCCTGATTTACGCGGCGATTTCCAACAAAAATCAGAGCGGAGCAAAGCTGCCGCTCGAAAAAATCACAGTCGGATAAAGGAGTTACTATATTATGAAAAACATATTGTTAATAGGTCTCGGCAGATTCGGTAGGCATATTGCTTTACAGCTGAATAAACTCGGGCATGAGGTGATGGCGGTAGACAGCAACGAAGAAAGGGTCAATGAAATTCTGCCGATCGTTACTAACGCACAGATCGGTGACAGCACAAACACGGAATTTTTAAAGTCGCTCGGCATCGGAAACTTTGATGTGTGCATAGTCACCATAGGAGGAAATTTTCAAAATTCGCTGGAGACTACTTCTTTACTGAAGGAACTCGGCGCAAAATTAGTTGTGTCACGCGCCGAGCGTGATGTTCAGGAGAAATTTCTTCTGCGTAACGGAGCGGACGAAGTAATTTACCCTGAAAAGCAAGTAGCAAATTGGGCTGCTATTCGCTATACCGCCGATCACATACGGGATTACATCGAGGTCGATGAGGCTCATGCCATTTTTGAGGTAGAGGTTCCGGAGGGTTGGATCGGCAAAACCGTCGGAGAGCTGGATATCCGCAGAAAATACAGCATCAATATTATGGCAACCAAGGAGAACGGAAAGATAAATATGGCAGTTTCGCCGGACACCGTTCTTACGGACAATATCACTCTTTTGGTTCTCGGTGCATATAAAGAACTGCAAAAGTGCTTTCGCATTTAACAGAGGTGAACGGAATTGGCTGAGTTATTGCTGATCGTCAGTCTGCTTGGCATATTTGCTTTTGGATTTTATATCATGTGCAGGCTGGATCGATTTCTTGAAGAAAACAGAAAAGCACTGTTAAAGGAAAACGAATCCCGTGAGCCTTCCGAAGTCCTGCTGCCGCAGGGACTGTCCGAAAGTGAAATATTATGTGAGATCCGCCGTTTTCGTGAAACGCACGGAAATGTCGATATTATTCTTTCCGATGGGAAAGAAGATGAGTATTAGTTTGCGGTAGAGTATTTCACGATTTTGATGTATAATAAAACAAAAGGACGGTGAACCGGATGAGAACACAAACCGAGCAGCAAAAAAACGGCGCAGACGAGCATATCCTTGTCTGCCTGTCCTCTTCGCCGTCAAACGCAAAGATCGTACATACCGCCGCAAGAATGGCAAAAGCGTTGGGGGCAAGATTTACCGCCATCTATGTGCAGACGGATACGGTCATAAATGATGAGGATCAGTCCCGACTTTCGCAGAACATACAGCTCGCACAAAGGCTCGGCGCCGAGATCGTTATGACGCACGGCGAGGATGTACCGCTGCAGATCTCGGAATATGTCAGGCTTTCCGATGTCACAAAAATCGTGATCGGGCAAAGCAGTGCCAGACGCAGAGGGCTGTTCGGAAGACCGACTCTCACCGAAAAGCTGATCTCCTCCGCCCCCGATGTTGACATTCATATTATTCCCGATGCGCTGAACTATACAAAGCCGCACAGATGCCGTTTGTTCTTAGGTGCAGAGATACCGTCGCTGCGGGATATTGCCATAACCGTCCTGACGCTTGCCGTATGCACGGCGATCGGGTTTCTGTTCGATCATCTCGGCTTTCCCGGTACCAATATCGTTACGGTATACATCCTCGGTGTGCTGATGATCTCCGTTTTGACCAAAGGATACCTTTGCAGTATGGCAGGCTCACTTCTAAGTGTTGTATTGTTCGGATTTTTCCTTACCGAACCCAGGTTGTCCTTTCAGACCTATGCCGTAGGCTATCCCGTTACCTTTGCAGTCATGCTGGCGTCTTCCGTTCTCACCGGCACGCTTGCCTCGAAGCTGAAAGATCATGCAAGGCTCTCGGCTCGCTCCGCGTTCCGTGTGCAGGTGCTGTTCGACACTGACCGTCTGTTGCAAAAAGCAAAAAGCAACGATGATGTTTTAAGCGTGACCTGTATGCAGCTCTCGCGGCTGCTTGACCGCAGTATTGTTGCCTATACGAAAGGCGAAAACGGAATGTTGTCCGGGCGGCTGTATGCCGAAAAAAAGGATACACACGCTGAAAAGCTGCTAAGCGATGCAGAGCGGCAGACCGCAGAATGGGTGCTTCAAAACGGTCGCCGTGCAGGAGCAGCGACAGCACAGTTTGGAAAATCCGAATGTCTTTATCTTGCGATCCGTGCAGGCGGCAGAGTCTACGGTGTAATCGGGATACCGATGAAACCCGAAAAGCCCGATTCATTTGAGAGCAGCATCGTACTGTCGGTTGTGAACGAATGTGCGCTGGCAATGGATAATGCTCACAACGCCGCCGAAAAGGAACGGGCGGCAGATCTTGCAAAAAGCGAGCAGCTGCGCGCCGACCTTTTGCGGTCGATCTCACACGATCTGCGCACGCCGCTTTGCTCCGTTTCGGGTAATGCGGACACGCTTTTGCATAACGGGGGCTGCCTGGACGAAGCAACCAAGCAGCAGATCTATAAAGATATCTATGATGATTCCGAATGGCTGATCGGCGTGGTGGAAAATCTGCTGTATGTTACACGGCTGAATGACGGACGCCTGAAGCTGGAGCTTACCGACCAGCTTGTAGACGAAGTGGTCAACGAAGCCGTTTCGCATTTGAAGAAAAAATCCGTCGGACACAAGGTGACGGTAAGGTGCGACGATTTGATCCTTGCCCGTATGGACGCACAGCTTATCGTGCAGGTCATTGTCAACCTTATTGATAATGCTTTGAAATATACCGAACAAGGCTCCGAGATCTGCGTAAGTGCCGAAAAACAGGGCGGGGATGCCGTGATCCGAGTCACCGATAACGGAAACGGAATTGCAGACGATATGAAACCGCATATTTTTGAGATGTTTTACACCGGAAAAAATACCGTTGCAGACAGCCGCAGAAGCTTCGGGATCGGGCTTACCCTGTGTAAATCTATCGTAGAGCTGCACGGCGGAACGCTAACGCTTACGGATAACGTACCGCACGGCTGCATATTTACCTTTACTTTACCGCTCAGCGAGGTGACTCTGAATGAATAAACCCCTTGTACTCGTCGTGGAGGACGACCGCCCCGTCCGCAATCTGATCGTAACAACATTAAAGGCGCACGATTACCGCTACCTGACCGCGGAGAACGGACACAGCGCTATTATAGAAGCGACCTCCCATAACCCGGATATCGTTCTGCTGGATCTGGGGCTGCCGGATATCGACGGCACACAGGTGATCGAAAGCATCCGCTCATGGTCAAATATGCCCATTATTGTGATCAGTGCGCGCAGCGAGGATAAAGACAAAATCACGGCGCTGGATGCCGGGGCGGACGACTATCTGACAAAGCCCTTTTCCGTAGAGGAGCTTTTGGCACGCCTTCGGGTCACGCAAAGACGGCTGCTGCTTCTTCAGGCAAGCGGCGACACCGACTCACCCGTTTTCCAAAACGGCAAGCTTAAAATTGATTATGCCGCCGGCTGCGCTTATCTAAATGGGGAGGAATTGCACCTGACCCCGATTGAATACAAGCTTTTGTGTCTGCTCTCTCATAATGTCGGAAAGGTGCTGACGCACACCTATATCACGCAGCAGATTTGGGGCAGCAGCTGGGAAAACGATATTGCTTCTCTGCGGGTGTTTATGGCGACCCTGCGCAAAAAGCTGGAGCCGCAAAAGGACAGTCCGCAATACATTCAGACGCATATCGGCGTCGGTTACCGTATGCTGCGGGTAGACTGAGAAAAGCGAGGAAACAAGGATTTGAACCGATATGCAATAGAAAATCTTTTCGGAATTGAAGGGCTGAATATCGCTTGGTACGGAATCATTATCGCCTGCGGTATGGTGCTTGGCTTTGCCTTGGCAATATACCGATGCAGAAAAACCGACATCAACAAGGAGCATATATACGATCTTGCTTTCTGTTTTTGAAATTAACCGAGGGGGTCTTGCCATTTACGGCGGAGTGCTCGGAGGTGTCGCAGTCGCATTGATTTACTGTAAAGTAAAACGGATTTCCTTTTGGTCACTTGCCGATACCCTGATGCCGAGCCTTGTGCTTGGGCAAGCTATCGGGCGTTGGGGGAATTTTGTCAATCAAGAGGCATATGGAAACCAAATTACAAATCCTTCGCTCTGCTTTTTCCCTTACGGCGTTTACATAGAAGAAATCGGCCAGTGGCGGCAGGCAACCTTTTTCTACGAATCCGCATTAAATTTAGCTTTACTCACCGCTATGCTGATATGCTACCCGCATTTCAGGCGAAAAGGCTATCTTCTTCCGTTTACCATATTCTGATTTGCGGCACAGCAGGACTTGCAATTTTCTTCCTAAAAAAACTGCGGAAAGGAAACGGCAATAAACAATGATCTACCTGAAATTATTCCTGAATTTTTTAATGATCGGTGCCCTTTCCTTCGGCGGCGGATACGGAATGGTTTCCCTTGTAAGAGAAACAGTCATTTCAAACGGCTGGCTAACGGAAAGCGAATTCTTAAATTTCATTGCCGTTTCGGAATCGACGCCCGGTCCGCTTGCCGTTAATATGGCGACATTTATAGGTTCCACGCAAGGCGGCATTCTCGGCTCGTTTCTTGCTACGCTCGGCGTTGTGCTGCTCTCAATCGGTCACTTTTTGAAAGCGTCCTTATGTGAGCCTGCCTTTTGCTAGGGCTTTCCGATTTTTTTATGCTGCCTGAATCGGTAGACAACGGTAGACAGGAGTGCTACCGATAGACGGTTAGCCTGATATTGAATGATTACAAAAGTAACCGCTCAACAGTTGCTAGGCTGGGGCGGTTATTTTTGTGTCTTATCATTGCTCTTAGAGTGCATTTCATCCCCTCAATCCTGCATGTCATCGGATAGGAATTGCAGTACGCAGGGAAAATCTCATAAAATATAACAGCAACGATGAACAACGGAATGACGGACGAATGGAATTGAATGAAATTGCAGACGAATGGAATGACAGGAACGACAGAAGATGAGAGGTAGGGGATTTTGAATGAGTGAACAAAGCAATGTTTTGATAGAAAACGAAAAGAAAGCAAATAAAGCAGTTGCAAAGGTCATGCGAATCACGTTTTTTATATTTACGGTTGTCTATATTCTGAATATCGTAGGAATATTTATAGTTGATATGAAAATTATGACCATTGCGTATCTGCTTGCAGGCACGCTTTTATGGCTGCCGACAATTCTTGTAAATGGTATGAATCTGGAAGCACCTTGGGTAAAGTATGTATTAACCATATCCGCGGTTATATTTGTAACCATATCGACAACAACCCTGACCTATCATGTAGTGGTGCTGTATATCTATGCAATTGCCATTGCCAGTCTGTATTTTTCAAAGAAATTAAATATTATCATTACGATATTGTCTGTTGTAGGTGTTTCGGCAGGACAATGTCTTGCATTTTTTCTGGAAACCTTGCCGGATAAGAATATGACAACCTTGTATAAGCTGATTGTTTACGGAATTGTACCAAGGGCATTGGTGCTGGTGGCACTTGCGGCAATTTTCACAATGCTTTGCAGACGGACGGCAGAGATGCTTTCCAATCTGATGGGAGCAGAGGAACAGGAAAAATTAGTAAATGATATGAAGCAGATGCAGGCAACCTCAAATCAATCCTCAGAAATATTGCTGTCTATGGTAAAGGATTTGTCCTCGGTATCGGAAAATTCGGCAGCCGCCAATGAACAGATTGCTAATGAGACAGAGCGGGTATTGCAAAGTTTTAGTGATAATACCACCGAGATTGAAGGTATGAATGCGAAAACGCAGGAAATTAACGAGCAACTGATAGCGTTAAATCAGATGAATAACCGGATTGCCAAGCTGGCTGAGCATGTAAATGAGCAGGCACAGGAAAATCAGGATAAGATGGACGATGCTGTAAAAAGCATGGAGCAGATTAATGAAAGTGCCATGGACTGCAAGGCTGTAATTGCACAACTGGGAGAGGAGTCAAAGGAAATACTGGGAATTATACAGGTAATTACAGAAATTTCCGGACGCACGAACATACTGGCGTTAAATGCCAAGATAGAAGCAGCAAGGGCAGGAGAATCCGGCAGAGGTTTTGCGGTTGTAGCAACTGAGATACAAAAGCTATCTGAACAGACCCGGACCGCAGTTGAGAATATAGACAAGATTATCAATGAGGTGGTAAAGAATACCGAGCGGGCAGTAACGGTTATGGAGCAGAGTGCAAGGTTGACGCAGGAGGGAATGCTTAGTATCCGGGAGGTCGGCGGCTCTACCGCAACCATTACGAATGCCAACCAAAAGATGTCTGGACAGATTGCGGAGATGGAAAAGACAACCGAAGAAATTCGGAGCCGAAGTGCTTCTGTAGCAGCGGGTATGAAGCAGGTTAATGATAATACCAAGGGCAACTATAACGCAATCGAGCATGTAACAGCCGCAACACAGGAAAACAGTGCCGGAATCGCAGAGATAGAAAAAATGGTATGGCAGATTAAAGAGCTTGCACAAGAATTAAGAGCCGGGCTGGAAGTTGGATAAAGGTATTAGTCGGTAATGAAAAGGGACACCTTCACTGGTATTACAATGCTTGCCAATTGTCAAAATTCGTGATACAGTAGGAGGTGTCTTTTTGGTAAAATTTGTTGGTACAAGCTTACAATGAAAAAGACAGGGGAGAGTTCGAGTATCAGCTCGCACTCTTTTATTGTTTAAAAGAACGTGACAAAGATAACAGGATTTATCTGCTTTGGTATAATCAGGAGGATAGTATGGGGAAGCTTTATTTTATACGGCATGGTGAAAGTGAATGGAATGTGGCAGACCGGATATGCGGACAGACGGATATTCCGCTAACCGAAAAGGGACATTCGCAGGCAATAGAAACCGGTAAGCAGATTGTAGAAGCAATAGAAACGGGAGCCATGAAGGCGGATGAAATTCTATACTCACCGTTGACAAGGGCGGCAGAGACTGCAAGACATATTTCGGAAATGACAGGTCTTCCGCTCAGGATGGAACCAAGATTAAGGGAGCAGAACTTCGGCATCTGGGAAGGAAGCTCTCCGCGTAATTCTGCAGCATTTCTGGAAGCAAAGAAGCAGTTCTTATGTCAGTATGGAAACGGAGAATCCATGTTCCGGCTGGCACAGCGGATATATAATCTTTTGGATGAATTAAAAACAGAGGACAAAAGCTACATATTGGTGGCACATAACGGCATTGCCAGAGTTATTTGTTCGTATTTTAGAGATATGAAAAATGAAGAATATGCTGCCTATGGGGTTAAGAACTGTAGTATTACAACCTTTGAATTTGATTCAGAGGAGTCTTGTTTAACAGACTATGAAATGAAACGCAGACAGGAAGGAATATACAGAAATGAAAGAACAACAGAAACTAACAGAAAATAAGATGGGAGTAATGCCGATAAATCGTCTCATCATCAGTATGTCATTGCCGATGATTATTTCCATGCTGGTGCAGGCGCTTTATAATATCGTAGACAGCATGTTTGTTGCGAGACTCGGAGAGGATGCCTTTACTGCGTTATCCCTGTCATTTCCAATGCAGAATTTTATGATTGCGGTAGGAAGCGGAACGGGGGTAGGTGTGAATGCACTGGTATCCAGATATTTAGGTGAAAGAAAGTTCAAGGAAGCAAACCGGGGTGCAAATTGTGGTATTTTTCTTGCATTTTGCAGTGCTGTAGTATTTTCAATCTTCAGCCTGACCTGTGCTAAATGGGTCTTTATATTTCAAAAGGCAGATAGTGTAATTACCCAGTATGGTACGGAGTATATGTCAATTTGCGGAGGCTTCTGCTTTGGTATTTTTGCACAGTTTATTTTTGAACGCTTGCTGCAATGTACAGGTAAAACCATATATTCTATGATTACCCAGTTGACCGGAGCAATTATTAATATAATTCTGGACCCAATTATGATTTTCGGTTATTTCGGATGTCCGGCAATGGGAGTGCGGGGAGCAGCATTGGCGACCGTTATCGGTCAGGTCTGTGCGGCTTGTCTGGCATTGTTCTTTAACCTGCGGTTTAACCGGGAGCTTAGCTTCAGTCTCCGGGGAATCGTGCATCCAAACGGTAAAATTATCGGTAAAATCTACAGCGTAGGTGTGCCGTCTATTATTATGGCATCGGTAGGTTCTGTCATGAATTTCGGTATGAATAATATTCTGATGCCATTTACGTCTACAGCCGCAGCGGTATTCGGGGCATATTTTAAGATTCAGAGCTTTGTATTCATGCCGGTATTCGGATTGAATAACGGAATGATACCGATTATTTCTTACAATTACGGTGCAAAATATAAGGCAAGACTGAAATCCTCCATGCGATACGGAATTATCTATGCGGTGGGAATTATGTTTGTTGGACTTATTATTATGCAGTCGATTCCGGGAAAGCTACTGCAAATTTTTGATGCATCGGAAAGTATGCTGCAAATGGGAATCCCGGCATTGCGAATTATCAGTCTCAGCTTTCTTGCAGCAGGCTTTGGCATTGCCGGATCCTCTATTTTTCAGGCATTTGGAAAAGGTTTTTTAAGCATGGTAGTATCCATTGTCCGACAGCTTGTAGTATTGTTGCCGGTAGCATACGCATTGTCGAAAACCGGACGCGTAGAAATGATTTGGTGGGCATTCCCGATTGCAGAAGTATTTGCATTTATCCTGACCTTTATCTTCTTAAGAAAGGTAAATCGGGAGATTGTGTATCCGATGCCGGAATAAAGGCAGGAGAAATTAATTGTTTGGATTTGTAGAGAATAACCATATGATTGACTGCATTCATCCGCTATCTGCCAGTGCGGAGCAGGTATCCGGTTCTTCACAGGAAGGTATGGCCGTCAGTAATGTGATTCTAGAGCAGATGCAAGGCTTTACTCTTTACATTCCGGAGAAAATACGGTATAACGAACATAATCAGTAAATGCAAGAAAGGTGAGAAGAATTATGTATCAGGAAGTGTCTAAATTAATATTATATCGGGATTTGGGTGAGGACAGTATTTTGTTCCGTCTGGCACAAATATTTGAAGACTTTGATGAAAAGAAAGCAAATCAGGCAGACTTAACCACTCGAATCTATGTAGAAATGAAGCGCCTGTTGGACTTATCAACCAGCTATGGCTTTGACAGTAACCTGTGGCATAATTATCTGGCATTTTTGCTGATTACCAATGAAAATTCATTCAGCATTACCTGTGAAAAGGTAGGAGCCAATGACGGAACCGTAAATCAGTTTGCCAAGGGAGACTTTAAGATATTTAAGCAATTATTTGACTTTGATTTTACACCGATAGAACAGGCATTAGGGATAGATTGCTTTTCCACAATTTCTAATTACAAGGCAATTGTGAAAAAGGAACGGATGTATAATAAAAATGTCAGCGAAAAGGTGCAGGATATTAGCCGGAAGATTGAGCAGGCAAAGGATGAAAATGATATTTTTGACATCGTAACAGAGTTTTACAGAGCCTACGGAGTCGGAATGTTTGGTCTGAATAAGGCATTTCGGATACGGCATCTGGAAAACGGTGTGGAGTTTTGTCCAATAAATAATACAGATGATGTTATGCTGGATGATTTGATCGGATATGAGATTCAGAAGAAGAAGCTGACAGACAATACGGAGGCCTTTGTAAACGGAAGAAGGGCAAATAATGTCCTGCTATTCGGAGACAGCGGAACCGGAAAATCCACCAGCATTAAGGCAATTATCAATGAATATTACGACCAGGGATTACGGATGATTGAAATATACAAGCACCAGTTTCAGGATTTATCTACGATTATCTCGCAGATTAAGAACCGTAATTATCGATTCATTATTTATATGGATGATTTGTCATTTGAGGAATTTGAAATTGAATATAAGTTCCTGAAGGCAGTAATTGAGGGCGGAGTAGAAACCAAGCCGGACAATGTCTTGATATATGCAACCTCCAATCGCCGGCATCTGATTAAGGAAACATGGAGTGACAGGGATGATGTGGAGACCGATAACGGAATGCACCGCTCGGATACCATGCAGGAGAAGTTGTCTCTGGTAAATCGGTTTGGAGTGACCATCAGCTTTTCTAAGCCAAGCCAGAAGGAATATTTTGAAATTGTCAAGGAACTGGCAAAGAGAACCGACCAAATACAGATGAGCGATGAGGAGCTGTGTGCCGAAGCAAATAAGTGGGAATTAAGCCATGGCGGAATTTCCGGACGTACCGCACAGCAATTCATCAACTATCTGGCAGGAAAAGTCGAGGAAGAATAGCGTGGTAGTATTAGCGGCAATCAATGCAAAATACATACATTCCAATCTGGCTGTATATACATTAAAAGCATATGCACAGAAGCAGTTCGTTGGAGACAGGACGGAAGATCCGGTTAAAATTGCGGAATATACCATTAATCAGCCGATGGAAGAGGTTCTGGCATCCTTATACGAAATGCAGGCGGATGTAATTGCATTTTCCTGCTATATCTGGAATGTGGAATACATCTGCCGGATAGCATCGCAGTTAAAGAAGATAGCACCGGAGCTTCGGTTATGGATTGGCGGTCCGGAGGTATCGTATCATCCGGAGATATTTTTGCAGGAGCATCCGTATTTTGAGGTGGTCTTTTTAGGAGAAGGGGAGCAGACCTTTTCAAAAGCAATTCAAGGGATTCCATGGAAAAAGATGGATGGAGTCGCATATTGGAAGGAAAATCAAGTCCGGATACGTCCGGCAACGACACTTGTGGATTTGGACGATCTTCCGTTTATATATCAGGATATGGAGCAGTTTGAACATCGGATTGTATATTATGAGAGCAGCCGTGGGTGTCCGTTTCGTTGCAGCTATTGTCTTTCATCGATTGATAAGCGGGTGCGGTTTCGAAGCATGGAGCTTGTAAAGCGGGAGCTGCAGTTCTTTTTGGATGCAAAGGTTCCGCAGGTGAAATTCATAGACCGGACCTTTAACTGTAATGCCCACCGGGCATTGGAAATATGGAAGTACCTAAAGGAGCATGACAACGGAATTACGAATTTTCATTTTGAAATTGCGGCAGATTTAATCACAGACGAACAGATTGCGTGCATGGCAGGAATGCGAAAAGGATTGATTCAGTTGGAAATCGGATTGCAGACAACCAATCCGGATACCGTAAAGGCAATTGACCGGGCAATGACGATAGAACAAATCCGGAGCAATATGCTGCGGATTCATCAGCTAAATAACATTCATCAGCACTTGGATTTGATTGCGGGGCTGCCCTATGAGAATTTGGAACAGTTTCGCCAATCCTTTGATGATGCCTATGCCATGCAGCCGGAACAGTTGCAGCTTGGCTTCCTAAAGGTACTAAAAGGCTCGAAGATGGAGGAGCAGGCAGAACAGTATGGATTGCGGTATATGAACATACCGCCGTATGAGGTACTGGCAACTAAGTGGATGCCGTATGCAGACCTCCGGATATTGAAGCGGATAGAAGATGTGCTGGAGGTATATCATAACAGCGGTCAGTTCCGATATTCATTAGCGTATTTATTGCAATCCCAGCAATCACCATTTGACTTTTTCCGAAAGCTAAGTGACTATTATAAAAGAAACGGGCTGGATGGCTTGCAGTTTAAGCGGCTGGACCGATATAATATTTTAAGGGATTTTTCAATTACAGAAATGAAGCAAAGACCAGACTGGAAGCTGGAGCGTATGGAGAACTGTTTGCTGCACGATTTGTATTTGAGGGAAAATCTTAAAAAAAGACCGGACTGGGCAAAGGATTATACAGAACAAAAGAAAGCATTTGCTTTATTTTTCCGAAATGCCGGATATACGGGAAAGCAGATGCATTTGGAACCGCAACAGGAGCAGGGAAGCCGGTTTTATCTGCTCTATGATTATGAGCATAGGAATCCGCTGGATTCTTCTGCGGCAGTACGCGTAATCGGAGAGCAAGAATTTCAGGAAACAGTGACAGGAAACAAAGGAAGAACGGAGTAAATACCATGACAGATAAGGAACGGGTAAAGCGGCTGATTGAACTGTTGAACCGGACATATTCAACAGAATATAAATGCTATCTGAATCATGAAAATGCATGGCAGCTTTTAATCGCAACGATGCTGAGTGCACAGTGTACCGATGCCAGAGTGAATCTGGTAACAAAGGATTTATTTGTGAAATATCCTTCTTTGGAGGCATTTGCGGATTGTGATGTAAAGGAATTGGAGCGTGACATTTATTCCACAGGCTTTTATAAGAATAAGGCAAAGAATATTAAGGCTTGTGCCAAAAAACTGATAGAGGAATACGGCGGTGAAGTGCCGGCGGATATAGAGGCACTAACCAGTCTGGACGGAGTCGGACGAAAGACTGCCAACGTGATACGTGGTAACATTTATCATGAACCCAGTATTGTTGTGGATACCCATGTAAAAAGGATCTCAAAGAAGCTGGGACTAACAAAAAGTGATAACCCGGAGATAGTAGAGCAGGAGCTTATGAAGGTTCTGCCGAAAGAGCAATGGATTTTATATAACATTCAGATTATTACACATGGACGGACCATATGCACCGCGAGAAATCCGAAATGTAACGAATGTCCGTTGTGGGAGGTATGCAAAGTAAGAGCATAAGTTAGCAGGAAAAGGACTTGCTATCATTCCGGGGATTTGTTAAGATAATCTTTGATGGCATTGGCATTCAGACCGGTTAATTTGTCTGCGGATTCTCTCAGGCGGTTCAGAGCGGTGGCGTCCTGAATAGAATTATAATAGTCTGCGAGCATATAGTAGCAGCCGGATATATCAGAGCCGATGTCGATGCTGTATTCTGCAACTTGGATGGCAGCATCCAGATGCCCCGAATTAAGAAGCAGGCAGGACCATTGATAGAGGGTTCGAATCAAAGTTGTGAAGCGTTCATCACAGGCCGAAAGAATGTCCAGATTTGCAACCCCGTATTTTAACTTTAATTCCGTATTTGTATATTGGCTGAGGTTTACAATCTGTTTGGTATCCAGTTCACGGATAATACCCTCCAGCCGCGTGATTTCGGAAGTCTGACCGACACCGAAGGGAAGGGTTTCCAACGGAATGTATACATAATCGAGGGTAGAGATATCCTGCTTTCGTACCTGATTGGCAGCAGTTTCCTGTTGCCAGAATTGTGACATTTTCTGGTCGGTACGGCGGCGGCTTCGCTTTACGAGCATCATAAATAAGAAACTGAATATTGCAAAAACCATAACGGAAGTGAGTGGAAATGCATATTTCATAAACTATATCCTTTCTGAAAGAGGTGTAAACATGAGTCAATTCAATAAAAAAAAGGCAAAAAAGGTAATATCAGCCGTTATTGTAGTTATCATTGTAATTGCAATGGTACTTGGTGTTGTTGTACCAAGCATGATGTAACTAGAAGAATTATAGCATAAGTTTCGAAAAAACTATAGTAGTGCAGGAAAAATATTTGAAAAGAGCTAGCATTGTAAGGAAAAGCATGGAGGAAGTGGAGAAAATGAACAAGAAAAAATGGGGAGTGCTGTCAGGTATCGGCAGCGTAGGACTGGCATTGTTCATGAATATGTGGAATCCGGTTCCGGTACAGGCGAGTGAGGAGCAGGAGCATGACGGAATTATTTATGACGGAATTTATCTGAATGATATTTCTGTTGGCGGAATGACCTACGAGGAAGCCAAGGGAGCATTTGAAGACTATATACAGGAATTAGATGCGGTATCGGTAGAGTTCCGGTTAGAGGACGAGAGCTATACGATGACCTTAGAAGAGCTGAATCTACAGGCAGATGTGGATGCTGCGGTGGAAGAAGCATACAGCTACGGAAGAGTTGGCAATATTCTGAAGCGGTATAAGGAAATTACGGATGTGTCCAGAGAAAATGAGCGGATCGAGGTTCCGTTTTCATTTGATGAAACCTATCTGACCGAGCAATTAGATACACAATTGTCTGACTATATTACTCCTGCCCAGAATGCTACCATGAAATATGAGAATGAGAAGCTTGTAGTGATTGAAGGAACGGCAGGAAAGGAATTAAACTTAGCGGAAACTGCTGATAGGCTATTAGAAGCAATTAATAACCGGAAGAATGATGATACCATACAGATAGCGGTAGTAACTGATGTAGTGGAACCGGAGCATACAGCCAAGGAGCTGGCTTGCGTAACGGATGAGATTGGTTCATTTAGTACACGTTATACCGCGGGAGACCCGTCACGTAATAATAACATTATGAATGCGGCAGGAAAAATCAACGGACATGTACTATATCCGGGAGACGAATTTGATACCATGTCATACCTGTTGCCATTTACAACTGCAAACGGATGGAGCTATGCAGGTGCATACTTAAACGGTGAGGTTATTTCCGATATTGGCGGTGGAATCTGTCAGGTTTCCACAACCTTATATAATGCAGTGCTGGATGCAGAGTTAGAAGTAACAGAGCGGTATCCGCATTCCATGGCGGTCGGCTATGTACAGATTTCGGCAGATGCGGCCCTAAATGAAGGCACTAAGAACTTCCGGTTTGTGAATAATCTGGATACTCCGGTCTTTATATATGCGTATGCATCGGGTGGTACTTTGCATGTATCCATTTATGGAAAGGAATACCGTCCTGCAAACCGAACCGTAGAATATAAGAATGAAATTATATCCGTAATACAGCCGGGAGACCCGATAGAGACTGTAGACGAGGCACAGCCGGCAGACTATAGAAATGTAACACAATCCGCACATATCGGTTATAAGGCAAAGCTGTGGAAATATGTGTATGAAAATGGCACACTGGTAGATACAATCTTAGTAAATACCAGTTCCTACAGTGCTTCTCCGGAACGGGTGACAATTGGAAATCCGGATAATGCAAGTGAAAGTTCGGAAGAATCACCGGAAGAACCGACACCAACGCCGGAACCGACAGACCCGGAACCGACTGACACGACAGTACCGGAACCGACGGCAACCGATACGACAGCAACCGATACGCCTTCTTCCGAGAATGCATCTACAGAGCCGGCAGCGTCAGGACAATAGACAGGTGATAGAATGAATCCGGGAAAAATTACAGAGACACAATGCAAACGTTCCGTCTTGAAGTGGCTGCCGTCAAATGGCGGGCAGGTGATACAGGGTGCCGGTATCGGCAGAGATTATGCCGGTATGCAGATAACACCGGATCTTGGCTGGATGACCGCATCCGCTACCGTTACAATGGGAACACAGGAGGCTGTAACCTACGCCTTCTGGAAAGCACAGAATCAATGGGCAACAAGCGGAGGTACCATGCAGGCAATTACCGCAATATTATTGTTGCCGGCAAGAGGAAGCGAAGAACGGATTCGCAAAACGGTTCAGACCATTACCGAGCTTTGTGTGCAGGCAGGAATTGAATATCTGGGTGGACATACGGAATTGTTAGAGAATCTGCGGTATCCGAGTATTACGATTACGGCATATGGTATACAGACGAAGCAGACACCGCGGTTTACACCGGAGGCTGTACAGGCAGGAGATTCTATTTATATGCTGGGATACGCAGCATTAGAGGCAACCTCCATGCTGGTAAATGACCATTGGCAGGAATTAAAGCAACGCTATGCGGATTTCTATCTGGAAACAGCAAGAGACTGTAGCAGCGACCTTTCCTTGGTATCGGCATTGCAGGAATTGCATACGGATGGAATCACATATCTTCATGATGTATCAACCGGAGGTGTATTTGCCGCCTTATGGGAGCTTGGAGAAGCTGCCGGATGCGGGATGCAGGTGGAATGGAGAAAGATTCCGATTCGACAGGAAACGATTGAGGTCTGTGAATTTTTTGATGTGAATCCATATATGGCAATGAGCGGCGGCAGTATGCTGGCAGTTGTAAAGAAGTCTGAAAAGCTGCAGGAGCAGAGGATATTTGACCGAATACCGGTTGTCAGAATCGGACAGATGACGGCTACACATGACAGAATTGTGGTAAGGGATGAAGAATCGAGGTATCTGACCTTGCCAAAGGGTGACGAACTTTATAAAATATATAAAAGTTGAGGTTGATGATATGAGAACGAAGATTTTGAATCTGATTGAAGAGGATTGTAAATTAACAGCAAAGGATATTGCTGCCATGATTGGTGAAGAGGAAGCAGCGGTAGAAGCGGAGCTGGCAGCTATGGAGCGGGAGCATGTAATCTGCGGCTATACCTCAATTATTGATTGGGATAAGACGGACCGGGAATTTGTAACGGCATTGATTGAATTAAGGGTAACCCCGCAAAGAGGGGAAGGCTTTGATAAGATTGCGGAGAGAATTTCCAACTATCCGGAGGTAGATACCGTATATCTGATGTCCGGAGCGTATGATTTTGCAGTTATCATTAAGGGCAGAACCATGAAGGAAGTGTCCTTATTTGTGTCCAGTAAGTTAGCTCCGATGGAAGCAGTTGTCGGAACAGCGACGCATTTTGTGTTAAAGAAATACAAAGAACACGGAGTAAAATTAACCAATAATACGAAGTCAGAAAGGTTGGCGGTTATGCCATGAGAAATCCATTATCAAAGAAAGTAATTGATATTAAACCGTCGGGAATCCGTAAGTTTTTTGACGTAGTCAGCGAAATGCCGGATGCAATTTCGCTTGGTGTGGGAGAACCGGATTTTGATACACCCTGGCATATTCGGGATGAAGGGATTTATACGCTGGAGCAAGGCAGAACCTTCTATACCTCTAATGCAGGTTTATTGGAATTGAGACAGGAAATCTGTGCTTACTATGCAAGAAAGTTCCACGCTTCTTATGATGCAAAGCAGGAATGTGTAATTACGGTAGGCGGTAGTGAAGGAATTGATATTGCATTGCGGGCAATGCTGGACCCCGGAGACGAGGTAATCATACCGGAGCCATGCTATGTATCGTATCTGCCTTGTGTGGAACTGGCAGACGGAGTACCGGTACGGATTGCACTACAGGCAAAGAATGAGTTCCGGCTGACAGCGGAAGAGCTGGAGGCTGCAATTACAGATAAAACGAAGCTGGTAATACTTCCGTTTCCAAATAATCCAACCGGAGCCATTATGGAGAAGAAGGATTTGGAGCAGATTGCGGAGGTTATCCTGCGGCATGATTTATATGTGTTGTCAGATGAGATATATGCGGAGCTGACCTATAAGCAGCAACACGTCAGCATAGCATCCCTGCCCGGCATGAAGGAGCGTACCATTATTATTAATGGCTTTTCAAAGGCATATGCTATGACCGGCTGGCGTTTGGGTTATGCGTTGGCACCGAAGCTTATTTGTGGACAGATGATAAAGATACACCAGTTTGCGATTATGTGTGCACCTACGAACAGTCAGTATGCGGCAATTGATGCTATACGCACCGGAGATAAGGATATTGCGGTTATGGTTCGGGCATATGACCAGCGAAGACGGTTTTTAATGCAGACATTTCGGGAAATGGGAATTGAATGCTTCGAACCGTTTGGAGCCTTTTATGTATTTCCATGTATTAAGCAGTATGGTATGACGAGTGAAGAGTTTGCAGAGAAGCTGTTGATGCAGGAGAAGGTGGCAGTAGTTCCCGGAACTGCATTCGGTGATTGTGGAGAAGGATATTTAAGAATTTCCTATGCATACTCCATTGAAGAATTAAAAGAAGCATTTGGAAGGATTCAGCACTTTATAGAAAGGTTAAACTAAAGAGGAAGTACCAATGGCAAGGATTAACGCAGATCATGTGAATACGTTTTTAATGGCAGCAACCAAGGTAATCAGTGAGGCTTGTAATCTGACTCCAAAGGTTGGAAAGCCATACATAAGAAATACCAGCTTTACCAGTGATTCTATCGTGATTATGATAGGTGTAACCGGAGAGATGCAGGGTCAGGTTATGCTGGCATTTAAGAAGCCTGTCGCACTGGCAATCGCATCTAAAATGATGTTCATGGAAGTGACACAGTTAGATGAGCTTTCCACCAGTGCAATCTGTGAACTGGCAAATATGATTATGGGAAATGCATCAACCGTTTTTTCAACGAAGAATATCGGAATTGATATTACCCCGCCAAGTATGTGTGAGGGAAATTTCACAATATCCGGCACTGTGGCGAATATGTGTATTCCGATATATATTAATGATACCGATTGTGTAGAATTGGATTTGTGTGTAAAACAGGAGTAAGAGGATAAATGATTCATATTGTATTAATGGAACCGGAGCAGGGCGGCAATGTTGGAAATATAGGAAGAACCTGTCTGGCAATCGGAGCAAGACTTCATTTGATTGAGCCGTTAGGCTTTCGGTTATCGGATAAAGAAATCAAGCGGGCAGGCATGGATTACTGGTATCAGGTAGATGTCAGAACTTATGCGGATTATGCGGAATTTCTGGAACTGAATCCGAATGCACACGTCTATATGGCAACCACCAAGTCAAAGCAGACATATACAGAAGTTACCTATGAGGATGATTGCTATATTATGTTCGGAAAGGAAAGTGCCGGTATTCCGGAGGAGATTTTGCTGCAGCATAAAGAGGACTGTATCCGTATCCCGATGTTACCCGATATACGTTCCCTCAATCTTGCAAACTCTGTTGCAATTGTTTCGTATGAAGCCATGCGGCAGCAGGGATTTCGACAATTTCAACTGCAAGGACAACTGCATCACTATGAATGGTAAGGAGAGATTTCTGTCTCCTTACCTTTTTTTAATGAGAAAGTAAATTCGCTGCCGACACCCGGAGTGCTGGTCAGTGTAATCGTTTCGTCATGAGCACGAATAATTTCGCGGATAATGGATAAGCCGAGACCGGAGCCTTGTTTATCCTTTCCGCGGGAGCTGTCTGCCTTGTAGAACCGGTCCCATACTTTGGATTGCTGGCTCTTTTCAATTCCGCGACCGCTGTCCTTGACAGATACGAATATTTTTTCGTTGGCACCGGTAACGGAAATAATGATGGTTGCACCATGCGGACTGAACTTAATGGCATTATCAATCAGATTATAAAGCACCTGCTGGATTCGGGTTTTGTCTGCCCGTACCATTGTGTAATCCGTCTGACAGTTCCGGCGTATGACAATATAGCGTTTGGCACATACACCTTCAAAAAGGTCGATGGTAGCATCGATGACCTCTAAAATATCAAAGGTAATAAAATTAAGCTTTAACCCATAGGAATCGGATTTGTTAAGCTCTAGCATACTGGCAGTCAGCTTCGTCAGGCGTTGCGTTTCAGAAAGCACGATATTAAGATATTTTTCTTGATTATCCTTTGGAATCGTGCCGTCCAGCATGGCTTCGATATAGCCTTTAATAGAAGTCAGCGGAGAACGGAAATCATGAGAAATATTGGCGATAAAGGATTTGCGGTAGTCATCCAGTTTATTTAACTCCGATGCCATATATTCAAGATTATTTGCTAATTCACCGATTTCATCCTTAGAGGTAATGCCGGTTTTGACATCAAAATTTCCGGATGCATACTCTCTGGCGGCATAGCTAAGCTGGTTAAGCGGCTTTAAAACCTTTCTTGCCAGAAACAGAAGCACCAGCATGGATAGGATGATAAGAAAGCAGACCGGAACCAGAAAATTAAGAAACATATTTTGCATTATATCTGAAATCTGACGAAACGGAACGTGCAGAGTGATAACCCCTGCATTGGATACGGAAATGCCGTCAACAGGAGTTCCGTAGGTAAGCATCTGCTCGGAAAACATATCATAAAAATTTCCGGTAAAGGAATAGGTGGTTGTGAGAGCACCGGAACGGTCCAAATCATACAGATTATCCGGTAAAGCAGCGTAATTTTCCGGATGTGATAAAAGAATCAGATTCCCATTGGTATCACTGTACCAGATACGAATCATTAAGGAATCCTCTAAGTCGTTGAAGGTTTTTTGTAATTCGTCTTTGCTTATGTCCCCGTCCAGATAAGGCAGAATATAGGATTTTGAAATATAAGAGGCTTGTGTGGCAAGCATATCCTGCTTTTCTGTAATCAGCTTCTGCCTTGTTGTATTAGAGGCATATAAAATAATCATTACAAAAATGATGGTAATGGTAATGAGATAAGCAAGTGCAATTTTATCAAAAAAGTGTTTATACATAGTCAGACTCCATACGGACAAGGAAACTTATCAGCGGTTCGTTTCAAATTTATAACCAACACCCCAAACGGTGGTTAATGCCCAGTTTGGATTCTCCGGCAGCTTTTCGCGGATTCGCTTTACATGGACATCAACGGTACGTGTATCCCCGGTATATTCATAGCCCCAGATTTGGTCTAAGAGCTGTTCTCTTGTAAAGACCTTGTTTGGCTGGCTGGCAAGGAAATAAAGTAGCTCTAATTCCTTTGGCGGCATTTCCATAATAACACCGTTAATGGAGGTGGTATAATTCGAAATATTGACAATCAGACCTTCGTATTCAACATAAGTACCGGTATGCGGAGCAGAGGTGTGGCTGACCGGCTGCGGCTGCTGAGTCGGTGTAGTATAGCGACGCAACACTGCCCGCACGCGGGCAACCATTTCATTCGAATCAAAGGGCTTCATAATATAATCATCCGCCCCCAGCTTTAATCCTAATACCTTGTCAAAGACTTCTCCCTTTGCAGACAGCATGATAATCGGAACCTGACTGTTTTTCCGGATTTCACTGCATACCTCGTAGCCATCCATACCCGGAAGCATAATATCCAACAGGATTAAATGCGGGTGGTATTCATGAAATGCATGCAGGGCATCCTCACCGTTTCCTTCAATGCGGGTATCAAAGCATTCCTTTACCAGATATAAAGAAATCAACTCTGCAATATGTTCATCATCATCAACAATCAGTATTCGTTGTTTATCCATGCCTGTCTCCTTTTTTTGCATAGCCGCTATGGTTAAGTGATTATTGTAGTTCTACAATGGTAACACCCATATCACCCTCGCCGAACTCACCGTTTCGAAATTCGGCAACATGTGTCTGTTTTCTTAAGTATTCGTGAATACCCTTACGAAGAGCTCCGGTTCCTTTGCCGTGGATAATCGTAATCTGCGATAAATTAGATAAAAGGGCATCATCCATGTATTTATCAATCTTAGATATGGCTTCATCCACCGTAAGCCCGATGACATTGATTTCCGGGCGTATAGTAGCCGCACGTTCCAGATTCATCCGACGATGACTCTTTGGCGGCTTTGGTTCTGTAACTACCGGTGTATCTGTAATTTCACAATCGGTAATCGGAAGTGTCATATGCAGAATACCTGCCTGAATGGAAAGCTCGCCCTTTGCATTAGGAAGGGAAAGTACAGTGCCGGTTGTATCCATGCTGATGATATATACGGTATCACCAACCTTGAAATCCTCTGCCTTTTGACCGGAACGACGCTGCTTCTTCGGCTTATTCATGGCACCGTCAAGGGATTTCATTTTATCCCGGAGTCTGCTTCGTTGTGCTTCCATGTCTTTATTATTTGCCTTTGCAGGATTGCGTTCCCATTTTTGATATTTGCGGATAGACTGGTCGGCAATTTCCTTTGCCTCCTCTAATATCTCCATGGCTTCTTCTCTGGCATTTTTCAGCAGCTTTGTACGCTGCTGCTCCAAGGATTCCTGCTTTTCCTTTAACTGGTTACGCAGTGCTTCAATTTCGGTCTTATAGGCAGCAATTTTCTGTTCTTCCTCTTCAATCGTTTTCCGGCTGGCTTCTAAATCACTGATTAAGTCTTCAAAATTCAGAGAAGAAGCATCCAGTTGTGAACGTGCTTCCTCTATGATGTAATCCGGCAGCCCGAGTTTTTTCGATATGGCAAATGCATTGGATTTGCCGGGAATACCGATGATTAACCGGTAGGTCGGACGAAGAGAAGCAACATCAAATTCACAGCTTGCATTTTCAATCCCATCGGTGGAAAGAGCAAAGGTTTTTAACTCGCTGTAATGGGTAGTAGCCATGCATCGGATTTCCTGCTTTTTCAAATGATTCAAAATGGCAATGGCAAGTGCCGCACCCTCGACAGGGTCCGTACCGCCGCCTAATTCATCAAAGAGCACTAAGGTATCCGGTGTGGCGTGCTTTATAATATATACAATATTAGACATATGGGAAGAAAACGTACTGAGACTCTGCTCAATACTTTGTTCATCACCGATGTCTGCAAAGACATCCTGAAAGACGCACAGCTCAGAGCCTTCAAAGGCAGGAATGTGCAGACCGGATTGTCCCATAAGTGTAAACAAGCCGATTGTTTTTAAAGATACGGTTTTACCGCCGGTATTCGGTCCGGTAACAATCAGCATACTGTAGGTATCACCAAGCTCAATATCAATCGGTACAACGGTATTCTTATCTAACAGGGGGTGTCTTCCCTGTTTAATATGAATATAACGCCTTGTATTAAATATCGGCTCTGTACCCTGATAGGATTTTGCAAACTTGGCTCTGGCAAAGATAAAATCAAGCTCGGTCAGAAGTTTCACATCCGAAGCAATAACCTCCCGCTCAAAGCCGGTCTGTTCGCTTAAGGAAGCCAGAATCCGTTCAATTTCCAACTGCTCCTTATTTTCGAGTTCCTTTAATTCATTATTTAGATTCACAACAGACATTGGTTCAATAAATAGAGTAGAACCACTGGAGGACTGGTCGTGTATCATACCGGGAAAGCTGCTGCGGTATTCCTGCTTTACCGGAATACAATATCTGCCGTTTCGCATGGTAATAATACTGTCCTGCAACAACGTCTGATTATTCTGGGCATTTACAATATTTGATAACTGGGTATGAATCTTATCATTCATCTGTTTCTTGGAACGGCGGAGAGTCTTAAGCTCGGAAGAAGCATCGTCCGCAATCTCGTCTGCGGATAAGATACAGCGGCGAATTTCGCGGCTGATATGTTCCAGAGGCATTAAGTCCAGAAAGCGTGCATCCAGACAATCCGGTTCATGTCCCTCCTCCTCGGATACACCATATTGCCGGACACTTAAGGTATTATCTAATAAGCGGGCAATATCTAACAGCTCGGACGGGCTTAAGGTTGCACCCACCTCCAGACGCTTTAAAGACATTCCTACATCAATTACACCCGAAAAGGATACGCTGCCTTGTTTGTAAAGCCGGGCTAAGGCATCCCTTGTTTCCTCCTGCAAACGCAGAATCTCGGTCTGTTCAACCGATGGTTTCAAACGCCTGCAAAGCCGCTGACCCATGGATGAACCTGCATACGGAATCAGCATATCTATAATTTTATTATATTCCAGTATTCGTAATGAACGCTTATTCATAGCGTAAATCTCCTTTATTGCTCAATGTAAATATTATATCATTTTGAAAGAATTAGGGCAATGAAAAAGCAGGATTTCATAGTATATTTCCCAAGGATGTGCTACAATGGTATAGAACTATGAATCAGAAAGGAATTAAAAGAATGTACTACATAAATGAACTTCATGAAGGAGAAATGGTTCATGCCATTTATTTTTGTAAATCAAAGCAGACATTGCAAACGAAGGCAGGTAAGAATTATTACTCCATGCTGCTACAGGATAAGACCGGAACAATAGATGCCAAGGTATGGGATTTGAATAACGGAATTGCTCACTTTGAAGCTATGGACTATATTGATATTACGGCACAGGTGGTTTGCTTCCAGAACAGCCTGCAATTGAATGTAAAGCAGGTACGCAAGGCACAGGAGGGAGAATATCAGGTTTCCGATTATATGCCATGTTCCGAGTTCGATGTGGAAGAGATGTATAAGGAATTGACAGGGCTGATTCAGAGTGTGAAAGACACGTATCTCCATAAGCTACTGGAAATGATTTTTATTGACGATAAAGAATTTGCAAAAAAATTCAAAACACATTCCGCAGCAAAATCCATTCATCATGGATTTATCGGTGGGCTTTTGCAGCATACCTTATCGGTAGCAAAGCTGTGTGACTACTATTCACAACAGTATCCGATACTAAATCGGGATTTGTTAATAACAGCCGCTATCTGTCATGATATAGGTAAGACCGAGGAATTATCGGATTTTCCGGAAAATGACTATACGGATGAAGGACAGTTGGTAGGGCATATTGTGATGGGAACGATTCTTCTGGACGGAAGAATGAAGGAAATACCGGGATTTCCGGTGAAATTGTCCAATGAATTAAAGCACTGTATTCTTGCTCATCATGGAGAACTGGAATTTGGTTCGCCGAAGAAGCCGGCATTGATTGAAGCGGTGGCATTGGCATTTGCGGATAATACGGATGCAAAATTGCAGATATTTATCGAAGAATTAAAGAGCAAGGATGAGGGCGGCAACTGGATGGGTTATAATCGGAACTTTGAGAGTAACCTGCGGGCAACCTCAAAGCCAAACGTATAAAAATTATGAACATAGAACCGTTAGAAATGTATGAAAGTGATACAGAAATAAAAGGTGATAGAGGTAGGATGATATGAATACCAGAGAGGAAGCGTTGCTATATGGTCTGTCATTTCCGGATACCTATCAGGAAGCACCGTTTCATGACCCGAACTGGCAATTGGTAAGAGTGCGTAGTAACAAAAAGGCATTTCTTTGGACCTACGAAAGAGACGGCTATCTGAACCTGAATGTAAAGGTAGACCCCGAATGGCGGGATTACTGGCGGGGAGCATTTGCATCGGTAATACCGGGGTATCATCAGAATAAGGAGCATTGGAATACCATTATTCTGGATGGGACTGTACCGGATGAGGCGGTCCGGCAAATGATTGCAGAGAGCTATGCCATAGTTACAGACAGTCCGACAAAACGTATCTATGAAGCAGTAAAGCGGATTCCGAAAGGCAGAGTGGCTACCTATGGGCAGGTGGCAGAGCTTGCAGGGGATAAAAATATGGCAAGGGCAGTCGGAAATGCCCTTCACAGAAATCCCGACCCGGAGAATATACCCTGTTACCGGGTTGTGAATGCAAAAGGAGAATTGGCGGGAGCATTTGCGTTTGGGGGCGAAGATGTGCAGGCAAAGCTTTTAGAGGCAGATGGAATTCCGGTAATAGACGGAAAGGTAGATTTGGAGCAGTACGGAATCTGCGTAGAAGAGGAAAGGCTGTTCATAAATGATAAAAAATGTCGATACAATAAGTGAACGAATTATATTCCATCCGAATATTTCGTTACAATAAGGTTGGAAAGGAGGGAATGGATATGAGAGGAATATATGGACTTTCGAATTATGCCAGTCTGTTTGGGTCTGGTACCACATTATACGGCAATATGTTTGGTTCAAGTTCTGCATCGTCTTTCTATAGTAATCTATCAGAGTACTCCAGTATTCAAAGTGGTGCCTATCGAAAGCTTGTAAAGTCATATTACAAGAAAATGGGACAGACAGATACAGAAAAGACGAATACGACCAACACAACCAGAAAAAATACCAATGCACAGAACGTAAGTGCAAATAAGGTTGCATTATCTACTGTGAAGGCGGAGTCAACAGAGCTTGTGAATACCACAGCAAAGCTGATTAATACCGGAAAGGACAGTTTGTTTGCAAATGCAGATAAGTACGATAAGGATGCTGCTTACAAGGCAGTCGGTGCTTTTGTCAGTGATTATAATGCTACTGTTGATGCCTTGAAATCTGTGTCAGATATATCTGTGCAGAGTGCCGGAAACAGTATGCAGCGGATAACATCGATTATGAGTAAAGGCTTATCGAAGATTGGTATTACAGTCGGTTCAGACGGAAAGCTGAGTCTGGATGAGAAGAGCTTCAAGGATGCGGATATGAGCAATGTAAAGTCAATGTTCAACGGAACCGGTTCTTATGCCGGAATTGTATCTGCTGCTGCATCAAGGGTATCTTCGCAGGCAGCAAATCAGATTAATCGGTCAAATGGAAGTCTGTATGGAAGTCAATATGGAAATCAGGGTTATTATTATAACAGCTATAATAGCGGATTATTGTATAACGGTTATTTCTAAAGTGCGGACTTCCGAAGTCGCCCCGGAATCGATGGACAGAATCGGTTTTCGGGGTGATTTTTGCTGGTTTAATCGCTGAAAGCGTTAGCTCATGAAATCTATTTGGGAGGTAAAGGAATATGGATACTAACAGAATACTATGGGGAGTAGTTGCATTATCAGGAATGTTCGGTCCAATAATTGGAATGGTTATAGGATTAATTAGGTATAATAGACACAATAATGAGATAAGAAAAAAGTAAAAGAGGAAAGACAAAAAGCTCAAAAAGCAGGTGGTATAAAATCTTTATACTATAAGCATGAATATAAAAGAGTTTTTGCTAAAACATTTGGATTGCCAATGAGTATAGGTTTGATTATTGGACTTATTTTAATGTGCGTTGCATTTCGTAATCTGTAGATGTTTATATGCTGTTTCATGTTTTGCCTTTTGGCTAGGCAGGAGACTGGTATTAACAAGTAAAGTGAGAGATGATATATTGCTTATTACGTTATATACTATTATGGACTTTGAAAGTAGGCAAAAGATATGTCATTATACACAACGGGTGAGCTTGCAAAGAACAGTATCCAAAGAAGGGAATCGCACGCATATTACCTGCCTGACAAAAGAGGAGTATATAAAGGGAAATCATAGCTGGAAGCAATTATATTGTGTGGCAAGAGCCGTACAAAATGACCGCAGAGTATCCGGATACATATGCAGATGTTGAAATCATGGTAGATTATGAAACCCAACGAATCATGACATTAGGTGAATTAACACCGGAATGGTGGATATAGAAAGGCTTTATACAGTATGGATATGGATAAAAGTAGAAGTGAACTTCAGAAACAATTATTTGAATTGCAGGATATAAACTATAGAGAGTTTCACAGTAAACTGATGCCGGGAATTGATAAGGAGACGGTGATTGGGATTCGAGTTCCCGTATTGCGAAAATTTGCGAAGCAGTTTGCAAAGACAGAGGCAGCAGAGCAATTTATTCAGGAATTGCCCCATACCTACTATGAAGAAAATAACCTTCATATGATGCTGATTACAGCAATTCCGGATTATGAAAAATGCTTAAGCGAGGTTCAGAGTTTTCTGCCATATATTAATAACTGGGCAACCTGTGATTTTCCGGAACCGAAATGCTTTGCCAAGCATAAGCAGGAGCTGCTTCCGAAGATTCAAAGCTGGGTGGCATCCGGAGAAACCTATACGGTTCGATATGGAATCGGAATGCTTATGCGGCTGTATCTGGATGCGGATTTTTCACCGGAATATATAGAATGGGTTACCGGTGTAAAATCAGAGGAATACTATGTAAATATGATGATTGCATGGTATTTGGCAACCGCATTAGCAAAGCAGTGGGAGTCAACGATTCCATATCTGGAGGAACGGCGGCTTTCAGAGTGGGTACATAGGAAAACCATACAGAAGGCGGTTGAAAGCTATCGTATTACAGAGGAGCAGAAGGTGTATTTGAGAGGGCTGCGATAGAGTAGGTATGTAGGGTCTACGCTTCGTAGGTAGACGGAAAAAACGTTTTGCAATACGATATTCCTCAAAGGAGGAATTTATTATGAATCAATTGCCGGTGTATTCCATGTATCTATCACAGAGCTGATTTCGGGCAACGCGGTCAGGAACGAGAATGTTTCTGCAAATATGATGAAATCTATGTTTTATGTATGCCCGGTATGTGGAAATGTTATTTACAGCACCGGAGAAGCCGTTATCAATTGCCATGGGATAAGTCTTGGCGGGTTGGAAGCGGAAGAAGAGGATGATGAGCATAGATTTTCTGTGGAAAGAGTTGAGGATGAGTATTATGTTACCGTTAATCATGACATGACGAAGCAGCACTATATTTCATTTATTGCAGCAATTGCTCCCCACAGAATCTAGATGGTGAAAACTTATCCGGAAGGAGCGGCAGCAGCAAGGTTTCAAATAGGTGGAATGACAGGTAAATGTCAGACAAAAGTGTGCAAAAATAGTCGGGTAGTTTGAGAGGAATCGTGATAGTATCACAATACGGAAGGAGAAATGATAATGAACGGATGGAAGCGAAGGAACTGCCTGGAGTGTTTAATAACTGGGCAGTATTTTATGACGGAGCGTTTCAGTCGGTAAATCAATTGGATGGTTCGGCGGTAGAGAGGTTATTAAAAAAGTCATAATTTGTAACAACGATTGCTTCAAAGATGATGGTAAGACGATGGATATATATATCTGTTAGGGTGAATACATACGGAAGAATGCCGGATGAGAACGAGCTGCATAAGAGATAAATGATTCTTGTATTTAAAAAGATATAGTTGTAGAATGAGGGCTATGTAGAACAGCATAGCCCTTTTTTCTATTATGGCGACGAGGAAAATGCGACGTGCCTGCATGGCAGCATTTGATAGCCGCTAATCGGCAGATAAAATTCGCAAAGTGTGTTTGACCGCGGTATTAGAAAACAGAGGATAAGGACAGACCGTTTAATAGCAAGGAGTGTGCAAGATGAAGCCCACGGACTTCATATCGGTGAATAATTAGTTTCCGATTGTCTGATACAGGGAAAGCGGCATCAATTCAAAATATTACAGTTTAATGCAGTGGTTGCTACGAATATCCATGCAAGACATTTGTATGAGAGATTAGGTTTTATATAATTGGGAGTTATTCCAAAGGGATTTCGAATGAAGGATGGTCGATACGAGGATATATGCCCATATTATCACGAGTTATAAGAATAGCCACAAGAACAGCTATAAAGAACAGGAGAGAGCAGATGCGGAGAACGGACAGAGAAATTACAGATTTTCATGAAATGATGGAAATACTCAAAAGCTGCGATTGTTGCAGGATTGGTCTTTTAGACGGACAGGAAGCCTATATTGTTCCGATGAACTTTGGATATGAGGAATGTGGGGAACACCTGACGTTATATTTTCACAGTGCAGGGGAAGGAAAGAAAATGGAATTGTTAAAGCAGCAGACCGCAATTACATTTGAAATGGATACGCGTCATGAATTAGTAGAAGGTGATGTTGCCTGTGCCTATTCGTATCTTTATCAGTCTGTCATGGGAAGCGGTATTGCAGCGGTGTTACAGGAGCCGGCGGAAAAGAAATATGCGTTACAAAGAATTATGGCTCATTATTCCGGGCAAACGGAGTGGACATTTCAGGACGAAATGGTGAAGAAGGTTGCTGTGTTTAAAATAGATGTGTTACACTGGTCTTGTAAGGCACACAGGCAAGTCGTTCACTGATGTTTCAGAATAAAAAATGCAAGAAAAAGAGTGAAGCCGAGAAAAATGGATGATATTGTGAGAAATGTTTGATGCAAAAAAGCAAGTAAGGAAATTATAAAAGAATGAAGAAAAATGAGAGAGTAGAACTGATAATTGAAGATATGGGAACCGATGGCGAAGGAATCGGACATATAGCAGATGAAAATGGTGAACGCAAAATAGCAGTATTTGTAAAGGATGCGGTAATGGGAGACCGGATTCAGGCAGTAATAACCAAAGTGAAGAAGCAATATGCATATGCCCGGCTTTTGGAGATATTGGAGCCGTCTCCCTATCGGGTAGAGGCAAGGTGTCCGGTAGCAAAACAGTGCGGCGGCTGTACCTTACAGCATGTGAGTTATGAAAAGCAGTTGGATTTCAAATGGAATAAAGTAAAAAATTGTTTGAGCCGAATTGGGGGAATAGAACAGCCGGAGCAGTATATGGAGCCAATAATCGGAATGGAGCAGCCATGGAATTACCGAAATAAAGCTCAGTTTCCGGTAGGGCGTGACAAGCAGGGAAAAGTAGTTACGGGCTTTTATGCAGGACGGACACATACCATTATTGATACGCAATATTGCTATATTCAGGCAGAAGGAAATGACACGATTATAAAATGTGTACGTGATTTTATTCAGACGTATGACATTCCTACTTATGATGAGGAACAGTATACAGGACTGGTGCGGCACATTTTAACAAGGGTAGGATTTACAACCGGTGAAATCATGGTGTGCCTTGTGATAAACGGCACGAAGCTGCCGCATGCGGAGGATTTGGTTACAGCCTTAAAACAGATGCCGGGAATGACAAGTATTTGTATTAATATAAATCAAGAAAAGACCAATCGGATATTGGGTGATACCTGCAAGACATTATGGGGACAAGATTATATTACGGATTATATCGGGGATATAAAGTATCGGATTTCGCCGCTGTCATTTTATCAGGTAAATCCAATACAGACGAAAAAATTATATGAAAAGGCACTGGAATACGCTGACCTGAAAGGCGGTGAAACTGTCTGGGACTTGTACTGTGGAATAGGAACGATTTCGTTATTTTTAAGTCAAAAGGCAGGTCAGGTCTATGGAGTGGAGATAGTTCCGCAGGCAATAGCAGATGCAAAAGTAAATGCAGCAATAAACGATATTACAAATGTAGAATTTTTCGTGGGAAAAGCAGAAGACATACTTCCGCAACAATATCGGGAAAAAGGAATCCATGCAGATGTTATTGTGGTAGACCCGCCACGAAAGGGTTGTGAAGGAATCCTTCTGGAAACGATAGCAAATATGAAGCCGGCACGTATGGTTTATGTGAGCTGCGACCCGGCAACCTTGGCAAGAGATGTGAAACGGATGGGAGAATTGGGGTATCAGATTGAGAAGGTGGCTGTGGTTGACCAGTTTTGTCAGGGAGGCCATGTGGAGAGTGTCTGTTTGTTAAGTAAAGTACAGAAATAGAAATTGTAGATATGATCGAAAAGGCTTGAAATAAAGGGTTTCGGAAGATTTTGACTTGCTGAGAGTGATGGCTTAGATGAGCGTAGAAAAATAGTAAAACGCCTGCTGATGAGATTGCTTGGAATAGGTTGTGTAGACAAGAGTGTTATTAGTGGGTTGAGTAGATAAGAATGTTAGCATTTTATATCTACCATGATTAGCATGTTAGGCTGCCAAGTGGTAGCACTTACTAATTTTTGGAGGTAGAAGAATGAGTAACAAACAAAAAGATTCAAAGTGGCAGAAACTTAAGAAAGAGTTTTATGGCACAAAAACCTGTGTGCAATCAGAGTATGGGACTATTGATTTTGATCCCGATTCTATGGGGGATGTAGTAGGTGGAGACAAACTAACCTATGATGAGTATCTCGATATTCTTATGAGGTCTGGTAAAAATGTGCGAGGTTGGTTTGAAATGTGCTATTTTGAAACAGCTCTAGAATTTGCTGGACAGGTTGAGAAAATCAATAAAGATAATATTTGTTTCAAGCGAATATATGTCTGCGGTATGTTTATGGATGGAGAATGCTTTGATGGCAAAGAAGACCATGTATGGATGTCGAAGGAAGGGTTTGGAGATTGCCAAGTTGGAGATTGCTTTAGCTTCTTTGCAGAAGTTTACAGGTATCTAAAGACTAGCAATGGTAAGATGATAGATTTTGGACTTCGAAATCCGGACAACATCAAGAAAATAGAGTCGTATGAACTCCCATCTGATGATGAGTTGTTAATGCAAAGTATAGACCAGATTATATGTGAAACTTGCATGTTTCGAGACCATTGTTATGGTGGAATGTGCATCGCAAATAAAGAATGGCGAGATAATATGAGAAGGTCTATGTTCGAAATGGCAAAAGGCAAAAAGGCTCTGTAATTACATAATATGATGTTTTGAATTCGCAGTATATTGGTCGCAATATGTTGCGAATTTTTGCTTTTGATGATATGATTATTACAGTGTTGTAATGCAACGAATTGTATCGTTTTATTGTGAGAGGTTTTAAGAGATGGCTGTATCATATAACAGATTATATAAGGTTCTTGAAGATAAGAATGTGACTATGGTTGAACTTAGAAAGGCGGCTGATATAGCACCAAATACAATGACACGTATTCGAAAGAATGAAGAAGTTTCACTAGATGTCCTTGGCAGGATATGTCATGTATTACATTCTGATTTTGGCGACATCATGGAGTATGTGGAAGAAAAGGAGGGTGACAATCAATGATAGATAAAAGTCAGATGACTGAAGAAGAAATCAAATTAAACTATATCACCCCGGCTATACTTGAAAAATGGTCGAAGACAAGCATTCGTATGGAGTACTATTTTACAAGTGGTCGTATTACCATTGATGGAAAGAAAGCAGTTCGTGGTGAGGCTAATAAGGCGGATTATTTGCTTTACTATGGGGACATGAGTAACAATTTTCCAATAGCAATTGTTGAAGCAAAAGACAATAATCATTCGCCATTAGGTGGACTTCCACAGGCTATAAAATATGTTATTGCTATGGATGTTCCTTTTGCGTTTGCTTCAAATGGTGATTCTTTTACTATGCATGATAGAATCACTGGAGAAGAGACTACAGATATTGCATTGGATGATTTCCCTTCACCAGATGAGTTATACCTAAGTTAAACTGTCATTGCTGACCGGCCAGTTAGCAAATGAACAGAATAAGGAAGGTATCTACAAATGAATTCTACACGAAATAAGAAGATTGAGCAAGTAAAAGAAACAACAATGATTGTCGGCATTGATGTTGGCAGTGAAAAGCATTATTTCAGAGCTTTTAACTGGAGAGGCATCGAGCTTACCAGAAAGCCTGTAGCGTTTTCAAACTCTATGGAGGGATTCAACAGCTTTTACAATACGATTGTGGAACTGATGCAGAAAAGTGAACTTGAAGAGGCACTGGTAGGAATAGAGCCAACCGGTCACTACTGGTTTGATTTGGGTCAGTTCATGGGCGAAAAGAACATAAAGTTTGTGATGGTAAATCCGCACCATGTGCATAAGAGCAAAGAATTAGATGACAACAGTCCATCTAAAAATGACAGAAAAGATCCTCGCGTTATTGCAGGGCTTGTAAGGGATGGACGGTATTTTTATTCATATATGCCGACAGGTGCATATGCAGAACTGCGGAATGCGTCAAACCGTCGATTTGTGCTTGTAGAAGAACAGACAAGGGCGAAGAACCGTCTGCAGAAATGGATTGCAGTGTATTTCCCAGAATATAAGGGAATTTATACACACATAGATGCCAAGGGAGGGCTGCTGGTGTTAAAACAGGCACCAACTCCTAAGGAGATAGTAAGACTTGGAGTAGAAGGTATCATAAAGATATGGAAAGACGCTAAACTCCGGGGAAATGGGCATAAGAAGGCTATGCTGATTCTGAATGCAGCAATGAAAAGTATAGGATTAAAGGCAGGTCTTACAGAAGCCAGAATGGAGATACAGGATCTGATAG
>ERZ779737.576-NODE-576-length-33628-cov-19.053346_pt1 | contig 33628 bp, 30 predicted proteins | sample MGYA00511889_ERZ779737 | MGnify/ENA primary metagenome ERZ779737 (study PRJEB29588, sample SAMEA2163575) | human gut metagenome | biome: human gut; feature: human-associated habitat; material: faeces | place: Denmark | collected 2008/2010 ... | reverse complement strand
TTCGGGTCAAGATACTTTTTCATACATTCTCTCCTCTCTTTTTAAGTTCATACTCGGGTTGACGGGACAAAGATACGCATTCCAAGGAAGAATAACCAGTCTCGAAACGGCTATAATCGGTTATAATCGATTACAATCGTTTCCGTCTCAGTCGGGAGTATCCTAGGGCTGCGGGGGCATATACGGTCCGTCCTTGATATCTATGAGGTTGGAGGAAACTATTCAGAGACTACGGCCTTGAATGTCATGAGGATGATTTTGATGTCCTTTTCACTTCTTCAGGCTTGACAGGATTTCAGTGAAATTGTCCATGACGTACTGTACGTCCTCATCGCTCAGATGGGTGTGCAGGGGCAGGGTTATCTCGTTGCGGTACTGGTCGTAGGCATTTGGAAAATCCTTGATGTCGTAGCCGAGAGCCTTGTATGCCGTCATCATGGGCAGGGGCTTGTAGTGTACGTTGCAGGCTATGCCCCGCTCGGCCATCTTGACTATCACCTCGCTGCGTTCTTCCACGTCAAATCCTTCCATCCTGACCGGATAGAGGTGGCCTGAGGAGGAATGTTCAGGGCCGTAATGGTCCAGGACCAGGACCTGCACGCCGCCAACTTCGCCGTATCTGCAGCCGGCAGCCGCCTCTGTCGCGGACTTCCCGGCAGCTCCGGATGTGCATCCTTCTCCGGCAGTTCCCTTCGCGGACCTTCCTTCCTCATTTTCCCCTGAGGTTGCCGCAACCCCAAGTGCCGCATTGTACGCCCCGATAATCTGCCTGCGGCGGTGCATCAGCTCCGGATACCGCTTCAGCTGCGCCAGTCCGATGCCGGCCATGATGTCGGTCATGTTGCATTTGTAGTACGGAGCGACGATATCGTACTCCCATGCGCCGAGCTTGGTCTTGGCGAGAGCATCCTTGCTTTGACCGTGCAGGGACAACAGCTGCAGTTGCTTGTAGATGGCCTCACCGTCGAGTCCGTCGTGAGGACGCCAGGTAAGAGCACCTCCCTCGGCAGTAGTCAGATTCTTCACGGCATGGAAGGAGAATGAGGTGAAATCGGCGATATCCCCGCACATTTTTCCGTGCCACCTGGCTCTGGTTCAAGGAACAGTTTGGCAGGCTGTTCTCATCCATTAAAAGGACTGTTAAGCCGCTTAGGAGAGACAAGGGCATGAGATTATAAACGATGCCAACGGGAGGGTAGCAAGTTTGTGTTTGGGGCAGACCAAAACCGCTTGCTATCCTCCCATTGGTTAAATTCAAAATCGGACAGGAAACATCCTCTACTCAAAAATCTATAAGTTTTCTTGTTAAGTTTGGTTATTCATATTTGTCTTGGATGAAGTGCGTCCGCATTCTCGGTTCATATTCCGGCTTGCGAACGCCGTTCTTCCGTCCGCTTTCAATGCACTTTAGCAACCACGCCATATTTTGCCCCAAGATGCGCATGGTCTGCAAGCCTTCCTTGTCCTTGCGCACATCGTCGGGTGTGAAGCCGTGTACCGAGTTCCAGTATTGCGATGCTACGATAGGCATATTCGCAATAGTGAAATATTGATTCAATTGCTCGAAGGTGGCGGAGGCTCCACCACGGCGGCACGATACTACTGATGCGCCGAGCTTGCCCGCCATGCGGTTCTCCGTGGCGAAGAACAGGCGGTTCAGGAACGAAACGAGTTGCCCCGTTGGTGCACTGTAATAAACCGGAGAACCGATGACGATGGCATCAAATTCATCCAGCCGTTTCTGTATCTCTTGCACGAGGTCGTCGCGGAAACAATGTCCTGTATTCATGCAGGCTCCACAGGCGATGCAGCCCGCTATGGGCTTCTTGCCTAAATACAGCAATTCCGTCTCAATGCCGTTTGCCTGCAAGGTGGTTTCCACTTCGTGCAGGGCGGTATAGGTGCAGCCCGTTTGATTCGGGCTGCCATTAATCAACAATACCTTCATACGTTCAGAATTGATGCGCCAGTTCAGCCGCTTGCTTGCAGCCGTCCGTCTTGTTGATGTCACCTTCGTTCAATACTCCGGTAATAAGCACTTCGCCAGCCATCTCCCATTTCAGCAGAGCGGCAGAACGTTCCAGCGGCATACGGATGCCGTCCATTACCGTCACGTCGTTTTCTTCGCAGCAGGCTATCAGTCCGCATTTCTTTCCGGCGATATCCTTTCCGCCCACCACGAATGAAAACAGGCGGTCAATCACACCCTTTATCTGTGCCGGAATGGAATACCAGTAGGTTGGCATGGTGAATACAACAGCATCGGCTTCCATAATGGCAGGTGCGATAAGGTTAAAATCGTCGTCGAACGAACAAGCCTTGCCCGTCTTGAAGCAGGTCTGGCAGGCACGGCAACCGCCTATCTTCATCAGTGCGGCATCAAATCGTTGCACCGTGTGGCCGAGTGTCTCCGCTTCCCTGATAAATGCGTCCGTCATGGCAAAGCTGTTGCCATGCTTGCGTGGACTTCCCGTAATAACTGTTATCTTCATGACGCTTCCTCCTTACTTTTGAATGGTATTCGAATTCTGATTGTACGCCTTCGCCACGCACCGCCACTCGCCGTCCATCTTCATCAGCAGCAGGTAGTCGGTGAAGTCGATACGGCCTCCCCATTTCTCTTCCAGCACGCGCACCACGGCGAGGGTCTCTTCTACGTCCACCACGTCGATGCGTGCCTTGAAGTCATCGCCTGCGCCTACGGTGTCCACATTGTGGTAGAACTGCTCGATGCTGCCGTGCTCCAGCTTCCCGTCCAAGTAGCCGAATAAGACGGCTTCGTCAATAAACAATTCGCGGGCATACTTGCTGTTGCCTTCTGCCACACTTTTCACAAACTTCATGGCAGCTTCTTCCACTGCCTTGTACTCTTCGATATTTGCTCTCATGATGCTAATGTTTAATTGATTATCTTGTTTTGATGCTGCAAAGGTAGGTGATTCCTCCAGTTTGCACAAGTACCGAAAAATTATTCATATACTGAAAAATTATTCGGTATATCCCCGTTACGATATATTATCCTTACCTTTGCAGGCGTAACATTCAATAAAGATAAAACCATGTACGAAAGAAAGATACCCGTAGATTTGGACTGTCCCTTGCGGCTGACCATGAGCCTGATTGATTCCAAGTGGAAGTCATGCATCTTGGACGAACTGCGCCACCGTGCCCTGCGTCCCAGTGAATTGCACAAGATATTTCCCGAAGCCACGCCTCGTGTGCTCGACTTGCAACTGAAGGAACTGGTAGAGGACGGGCTCGTATCGAAGACCATCTACCCTGAACTGCCTCCTCGTTCGGAGTATGCTATCACTCCGTTGGGGATGACGCTTATTCCCATCATCGATGCTATGATTGCATGGGGAGAGAAGAATACAGAATTATTTGAAAAGAAATATGGGAAACGGTAATAGAATTTGGTTGCTTTTCACTATCTTTTGTAGCGTCGCGCAATGTAGTGATTATAGGCTATTTTCATGAATGTGCCGTCTCTTGCGAAGAGACGGCACATTCTATTTCTGGATGCCCCGAAATGAAAATCCGGCACCCGCCGTGAGGGGATGCCGGAAGATTCAATTTCCAGGATAAGAGGGTGTTAGAGTAAAGAGTCGGGCTCTTTGAATGTTACGGTCCTGGTTGTAACAATGTGATCCCATGCGCCGTCGTTGACAACGCTGTCGCTGTTCTGGTTGTCAGAACCGGTGCGGAGGCTGAATGTGGCCGATGTCTCCGGGAGTACAGGCACGACAGGTTCTGCGTTGGCGAACTGCTCGCTTTCGAGGTAGTCCATTCTCTCGTTGAACCACGTGATCGCATCGCTCTCGGTTCCGGTGAAGGAATTCTGCGCATAGTTGTCCTTATTGGCGGAGATGGAAGAACTTACCTTGGCCTGTAGAAAAGTGTTAGCGTCATAATTTTTGGAACTGTCCTCAATTGTAATTATGTAGTCTGAGGTTTTATTCTCTTCGCACGATGTCAGGCCAAGCAGGAGCGCTGCGGCCATGGAAAAAAGGATCAGAATCCGTTTCATGTCGTTTTGTGTTTTTGTTGCTTTTCTATTTTTCTGAACTATGGCGATAGCCTGCCTCGAGGGCCGCTAGGTTTTTGTCGACTATGTCCTTGCCCTTGCGGGAGAAGACCTTGGCGACAGCGTCGCGGACAGCCTCATAGCTGAGGTCCAGCATGGGAATGGCTGCGCCGAGGAGCACCATGTTGGCGGCCTGCGAGGGGGCTCCGGCTTCCTTGGCGAGGGCCTCCACATCCAGCATCACCGTGTGGGGCATGGCTTTCAGATGTGCGTAGATCTCCTCTTTGTCAGGGTAGTCGGGTATGTTGACGAAGGGCACCGAGGAGGTGACGATCCACCCGTCCTTGGACAGCTCCTGGACGTAGCGGAGTGCCTCCATAGGCTCGAGGGACATGATCATGTCCACCTTCCCGAAGGGGATGAGGTCGCTGTGTATGGGCTCGGAGGATATGCGCAGGTTGCTCTGTACGTCACCACCGCGCTGGCTCATTCCGTGTACCTCGGCCTGCTTGATATGAAGGCCGTTGGTGAGGGCGGCTTCTCCGAGGACCGTTGCGATGGAGAGGATACCCTGTCCTCCCACACCGGCTAAAATTATGTCTTGTTTCATATCGGATTCTAAGTTTTACGGGTTGGACATTACTGCTGTTTTTTCTCCCTGGCGTGGCGTTTGAAGGTCTGTATGCACTCGCGGCGGGGGATGACCACAGACACTCCTTTATATTCCACCTCTTCGCGGATGACGTTCTTGATTTCCTCCATGTTCTTGGCCAGAGGTACTACCACGCGGATGTGTGCGGGGTCGACTCCCACTCCGGCGCAGATGCTCTCCAGCTTGCCTGTACCTGCGGAGTCCTGGCCTCCGGTCATGCCGGTGGTGAGGTTGTCGGAGATGATTACGACTACGTTCGCGTTGGAGTTGACGCAGTCGAGCAGGCCGGTGATGCCGGAATGTGTGAAGGTGGAGTCACCTATGACGGCGAATGAGGGGAACTGTCCTGCGTCTGCAGCACCCTTGGCCATGGTGATGGATGCGCCCATGTCGACGGTGGTGTGGATGGCTCTGAAGGGGGGCAGCGCTCCGAGGGTGTAGCAGCCGATGTCGCTGAACACTCTGGAGTTGTCATACTCGGCGGCTACCTCGTTGAGGGCGGCATACATGTCCCTGTGGCCGCATCCCTGGCAGAGGGCGGGCGGACGGGGCATTACTATCTCGTCTTTGGGGAATGTCTTGTGGGGGCTGAGATGCAGGGCTGCGCGGACACTGTCCGGGGTAAGCTCTCCAGAGCGGGGCAGCAGTCCCGTGAGACGGCCCTCGACCTGGATTTCGGAGCCGATCATTCCGCGGATCTTGTCCTCCACGAAGGGCTGGCCCTCCTCCATGACGATGACCCTGTGTACGCCGGAGGCCACCATCTCGGCCACCAGCTTGCGGGGAATAGGGTAGCGGGTGAGCTTGAGCACTCCGCAGGGCACTCCCTTGGGGAAATTCTCCAGGAGGTAGTTGTAGGCAATACCGCATGCGACTACTGCAAGTCCTCTGTCCTCGCCCGGGGTGAAGCTGTTGCGGGGATCCTCGGCGGCGTCCTGTCCGAATACTTTCTTGTCGAGGATCAACTGGTCGTTGCGGACGCGGGAGTTGGCGGGAAGGAGAATCCACTGCTTGGGATTGTCCGGGAAATGAATCTTATTCTGCGGACGGATGTCCTCGCTTCCGTCGGCTCTGGTCTTTGTGAGCACCTCGGCCCTGGAGTGGGCCATACGGGTGGTGATGCGTATCAGTACGGGAATCCGCATTTTCTCCGAGTAGTCAAATGCATCGCGGACCATGTCGTAGGCCTCCTGCTGGCAGGACGGCTCGAAGTAGGGAACCATCGCGAAACGTCCGTAGAAACGGGAGTCCTGCTCATTCTGAGAGGAATGCATCGAGGGGTCGTCGGCTGCCACGACCACCAGTCCTCCGTTGGCTCCTGTCATGGCTGAGTTGATGAAGGCATCGGCTGCCACGTTCATGCCTACGTGTTTCATGCAGACCATGGCCCTCTTGCCCATATATGACATGCCGAGGGCGGCTTCCATGGCTGTCTTCTCGTTGGTACACCACTTGCAGAAGATACGCTCTGAGTCCGGATCGGCCTTCTGGCGGTTCTGGATGTACTCGGTGATCTCCGTGGAGGGAGTTCCTGGATAGGCGTAGACACCGGAAATGCCCGAATGAATCGCCGCCAGTGCAATGGCTTCATCGCCAAGTAATAGTAATTTCATAAAAAAATATAATTTGTTCTATCAATTACAAAGAAAAATCTGTCCGTAGGTTCAAAATTATAACTAATTATCTGAAAAGGCAAAATTTTTTCATTCAAATTACATAAAGTCATTGAAAATACGTATGTTTGCTCCCGATTTCTGTACAGTCATGAAAGTAGCTAAAACCTTGGCGGACTTCGAGTCTGCCCGCAAGTCTCTAGGAGACAAAACGGTAGGATTTGTACCTACAATGGGCGCCCTCCACGAGGGGCACGCCTCCCTTATCCGCAGGGCCGTTGCAGAATGCGACGCCGTAGTGGTATCCGACTTCGTCAACCCGACCCAGTTCAACAATAAGACCGACTTCGAGACCTATCCCCGCATCCTGGACCAGGACTGCGCTTTTGTAGAGGCTCTCGGAGCGGCCGTGCTCTTCGCCCCCCGGGTGGAGGATATCTACCCCGCCGGTACGGATTATGATAAAAAGGTGTTTGACCTCGGCGGTCTGGACAGTTATGGGGAGGGCCCCAGGCGTCCGGGACATTTCAACGGCATGGCCCAGGTAGTCACCCGCCTCTTCGACATCGTCCGTCCTGACAGGGCGTATTTCGGGGAGAAGGACTACCAGCAGCTTGCCATCATCGAGTATTTCGTGAAGGCTCTGCACTATCCTATAGAAATAGTACGCTGTCCCATTGCCAGGGCAGAGGACGGACTGGCCCTGAGCTCCCGCAACAAGCTCCTGTCTCCTGCTCAGAGAGCCGCCGCCCCCCATATCTACGCCAGCATCCGGCAGACCGCGGGCATGGTGGGGAAAATGCCGGTGTCGGAAGCGGTGAGGAAGACTACGGAGCTAATCGATGCAGATCCGGAACTCAGGACGGAATATGTGGAAATCATAAATTCATTAAATTTGCGCCCCGTTTCCGGATGGGACGAGGCGGAGCACCTGCGTCTGACCTGTGCGGTATATGCCGGTGAGGTGCGTCTGATAGACAACATAGAACTCAAGTAGAATGTACATCGAAGTAATAAAATCCAAGATTCACCGGGTGACTGTGACCCGTGCCAATCTCGATTACATCGGCAGCATCACGGTGGACCGTGCCCTGATGGAGGCCGCCGGCCTGTTCGAGGGGGAGAAGGTTTCCGTGGTCAATGTGTCCAACGGCAACCGGGTGGAGACATATGTTATTCCGGGGGAGAAGGGCAGCGGCAGCATCGAGCTCAACGGCGCTGCGGCCCATCTGTTCTCGGCCGGGGATATTGTCATCATCATGTCGTATGCCATAGTTACTCCGGAGGAGGCAGGGACATTCCGCCCGAAGGTGGTGTTCCCGGATACCCGGACCAATAAGCTGGTGATGTAGATGCCTGTGGGAAAGCGTATAAAGAAGGCGGTACAATGGGTGGTCATGCTGCTGCTGGCCGCCGTGCTGCTGTATTTCGCTTTCCGTGGAGTGAAGTGGGCGGATTTCATGGACGGCATCCGCAGCTGTGACTTCAGGTGGATTCTGGTGTCGATGGCTGCCAGCATTCTGGCCTTTGTTGTCAGGGGGCTGCGCTGGAGGCAGGTGATGCTTCCGCTCAATCCTTCCATTACCGTGCGGGAGGCCTATGACGGGGTGACGGTGGCCTACCTGACCAATTTCGCTCTGCCCAGGGCCGGAGAACTTGCCCGCTGCGGGGTCATTTCAGCCACCGGCAAGGCCTCGTTCGAGTCGGTGCTGGGTACGGTGGTGCTGGAGAGAAGCTGGGATATGGTGACATACCTTATTATATTGTTCCTCGTTCTGCTTGCCGGTGAAAGCTCGTTCGGCCGTTTCGTCTCGGATGAGGTGTGGCGGCCCGCCGTGGACTCGATGTCCTTCGATGTCCTGTGGCTGATAGGCGGAGCGGCTGCGCTCTGCGTCGGGGCCTGTATTCTGGTCTTCTGCTACAGGAGGCGCCTGAGCCGCTACAGATTCTTCGAAAAGCTGTTCTCACTGGCCAGAGGCCTTATCGGGGGACTTACCGCCGGACTGAAGATGAAGGGCAAATGGAAGTTCCTGCTCTACACCCTTCTCCTATGGGTATGTTACTGGGCAATGAGCTATTCGACCATTCTGGCCTTTCCTCAGGTGGCTGGCCTCAACTGGGCCGATGCCCTTTTCCTGATGGTGGTGGGCAGTCTAGGATGGATAGTCCCGGTGCAGGGTGGGATAGGAGCCTACCATTTCATATTGTCCCTTGCGATGGCTTCCATCTACTCCATACCCCAGACTTCGGGCGTGATTTTTGCTACTATCTCCCATGAGAGCCAGGCCCTGACTATGCTCCTGTGCGGTGCGGTCTCCCTCGGCTCCATATATCTCAAAAAACGTAAAACTGAAAAAAAGGCATGATTATGAGACGTCTTCTTCCCGCCTTTGCGGTTATGACACTGATGCTTTCAGCTTCTTTGACCTCCTATGCCCAGAAGAATCTGGTGAGGGACGTGGATTATTTTCCCCGCAGCGAGGTATATCTCCAGTACGGCACACCGTCACTGATGGAGCTGACGACGATTCTGTCTCCCGATTTCCATAGCGAGCTCACCAACGGAGAGGCCCGCAACCAGAAGTTCTCCGGTATTGCCGGGGTAGGCTACAACTTCTTTGTGCATCCCAGAGTATCCATAGGCCTGGATTTCGGCTACGGCTACGGCAGTGCCGACATGTATATGGGAGAGAACTCGGAGACCGGTCCTGCCGGCGAACCGAAGTATGTGTGCAGGGCCACGGTGATGAGCTATTCCGGTCATCTGTCGGGAGCTTTCACCTATTGGCAGCAGGGCCCGATGGAATGTTCCGGAGCACTTTATATAGGTGTCAGCTATATGGACGAATCGGTGGTCAATGCCGAGTCGGACGAGCTTGTCCCCAATGACCATCTCAATTTCTCCTTCCACATCACCGCCGTCAAGTTCCGTTACGGGGACATGGTGGGAGGATTCGCGGAGCTGGGCTTCGGTTACCGCGGTCTTCTGAATGTGGGCCTGTCCATAAAGATCTGACAGACCCTAAAGAATAAGAAAAAAAATAAGATGCTTCAGATTTTCAAAAATGACGCATGTTATTTTTTGAAGATTCCTAAGTTACCTGAAAAGTCCGAACAGCCTGGCGTCTATCTGGTCGCAGACCTGACTGAAATCCTCCTTGCGGTCCTCGAAACGGCAGGTATCCACGTCGATGATGAGCAGTTCTCCCTTGTACTCGGAAATCCACTGCTCGTAGCGGTCGTTGAGGCCCTTGAGGTAGTCGATGCGGATGCTGTTCTCGTAGTCGCGTCCCCTTTTCTGGATCTGCTCCACCAGGTTGGGTATAGAGGAACGGAGGTAGACCAGAAGGTCGGGATAGCCCACCATCCTCTGCATCAGCTCGAAGAGGGAGGTGTAGTTGTCGAAGTCGCGGGAGTCCATCAGCCCCATGTCGTGCAGGTTCGGCGCGAATATCATCGCGTCCTCGTAGATGGTGCGGTCCTGAATCACGTTCTTCCCCGAGTTCTGGAACTCCACGATGTCCTTGAGCCTCTTGTTGAGGAAGTACACCTGGAGGTTGAATGACCATCTCCGCATGTCGTTGTAGAAATCCACCAGATAGGGATTGAATTCCACTGACTCGAAGTGGGGCTCCCATCCGTAATGCTTGGCCAGCAGACCTGTCAGGGTGGTCTTGCCGCTGCCTATGTTTCCTGCTACCGCTATGTGCATATCTTCTTGACTTAATCTTTGTGCAAAAGTAAGGAAATTATTGTGAGATTTTCCAGTCGGAGATGTTGTGTGTCTCCATGTCGAAGTTGACGGCTACCTTGACTACTGGTAGTCCGCACAGGGCGAAACGCTCGGGGTACTGCTTCATGTCAATCTGCTGCATTGCGGTCTCAGCAGTTTTGTCGAGCTTGACCTCCACCACGTAAAGCGTTGTGGCCGTGCGCAGGACCATGTCCACCCTTCCGCGCGGGGTGCGCACCTCCACGTCCACGTAGTAACCGAGCAGGGAAAAGATGATGTAGAGAACCTGCTGCCAGTGACCCTCGTAATCCGTGTTGTCTGTGTAGGGAACGGTGCCGAGGAAGGTCTGCATGGCAGTGAGTGTTCCGTCCATGTCGTCTTCAAGGAGGCATTCCGCCATGGTTATGAGGGCGGAGGATGCGGATAGGGTGTCAGGAGTTACGAAATAAGGTATCAGCGATCGGAACAGGCCTATGCGTACCTCCTGGTTGGGTATTCCCAAAGTATAGGATTCGATGGCCGGGCTGCCCTTCTTGATGGTGTAGTATCCGCTCTGGTAAAGCAGGGGGATGATGCTGGACAACCGTTCTGTAGGGGTGTCGAATTCATCTTTGCCGGCCTTGCATGTCTCTCCCAGCTGGATGGGTGTCATGCGGAACTTACGTATCATCTCTATGAGGTATGTGGGCGTACCGCTTCCGAACCAGTAAGACCCGATTTTCCTGTCAGCGAAGGCACAGACCAGGCTGAACGGGTTGTAGATGTCCGGCGAGGGCCAGGTGAAGTGGTATCCGTCGTAGTAGCTTTTCAGCTTCTCCAGCAGCTGTTCCCGGCTCAGGGCCATCTCTCCTGCGACCATGTCTATGTCCGCGCTCATCTGCGTGAGCATCTCTTCCTCGGAGATACCGCAGACGGCGGCGTATGAGGCATCCATGCTGATGTTCCGGATGTTGTTGAGCTCGCTGAAAATGCTCATCTGGGAGAATTTGGTGATACCGGTCATGAATACGAACTTGAGGTACTGGTCGCAGGCTTTCAGGGGACTGTAGAAGTTGCGCATGACGTTGCGCAGCACCGGAAGAGTTTTTTCTTCGTGCATGACATCCAGCAAAGGAGCATCATATTCGTCGATCAGAATAACTGTCCTCATGCCGGTCTTCATGAAGGCTCTCTGGATAATGCCTGCAAGTCTGTCGTTAAGTCCTTTTTCCGCCTCTACTTTCCCGTAGATATTTTCGTAACCGAGCAACTGCAGATTGAGCATGGATTCCAACTGCTCTCTTTCCATGTGCTTTGCCATGCTCATGTCGAAGTGCAGCACCGGATACTCCGCCCATTCCTTCTCCAGTCTGTCGATGGCGAGTCCCTGGAACAGCTCCTTCCTGCCCTGAAAATAGTATTTCAGCGTGGATACCAGCAGCGACTTGCCGAACCGTCTGGGCCTGCTGAGGAAGATGAACTTGGCATCGGAGTGCGTCATCCTGTAGACATACTCCGTCTTGTCTACATAGAGGAAGTTGCCCGCCGTCCTTATCTCGGCGAAGTCCTGCCGTCCTACCGGGAAAAGTCTCTGCTGTGTGTCCATGGTTGTACGTATTTTCGTTTCCGACTCCAAATTTAGTTAAATTATCCGGGATTCGGTAATTCTTGTTATTTTTGCTACATGATTCAGACATTCTATTTCAACGACCTGCGCACCTGCTGCTACGTGCTCTACGATGAGGCGGGCGAGTGCGCGATAATCGATCCGGGCTGCATCAAGCAGTCGGAGAAGGACAGACTGGTGAAATTCATAGAGGAGAAGCATCTCCATCCCAGGATGATACTGCAGACCCACGGCCATTTCGACCATGTGATGGGCAATGCCTTCGTGGCCTCGAAATGGAATATCCCCACATATCTGGCGGCGGCCGACATCCCCCAGCTCAGGCGTGCCAGCTCCTACGGCAGCTATTTCGGCTATGAGTTCGAGCAGCCTTCGGAGGACAATATCCGCGACATGAAGGACGGGGACATCATCAGCGTGGGTACCATACGGCTCAAAGTTCTGGCCTCTCCCGGACATACAGCCGGAGGGGTGCTGCTCTATGACGAGCAGGGAGGCTATGTCTTTACCGGAGACACCCTCTTCTGCGGCAGCATCGGACGTACTGACCTGCCGGCCGGGGATTTCGACCGGCTGAGCGAGAGTATACGCACCAAGATTCTCCCCCTTCCTGCGGATACTGTGGTCTATCCCGGCCACGGCCCCGCGACCGACATAGGACGGGAAAAGATGACCAATCCCTTCCTGGAGGACATCATCGCCAGGGAGATAGACCGCCAGCAGGGTGACGGGCAGGCGGAACCCGGGCTGAACGCATGACGTCAGGATGCAGGAAAACGAGTACATAGACATCAGCAAGGCTTCGGTCCACAATCTCAGGGACATCTCCCTGAAGATACCCCGTCATGCCCTGGTGGTGGTCACCGGCCTGAGCGGCAGCGGCAAGTCCTCGCTGGCTTTCGACACGATATATGCGGAGGCCCGCCGCCGCTACATGGACACCCTGTCCGCATACGCCCGGCACTACATCGGCGTGATGGAACGGCCCGAAGTGGAGAGCATAGAGGGGCTCAGCCCTACGATTGCCATCGAGCAGAAGAGCACCAACCGCAACCCCCGCTCGACTGTCGGCACCATCACCGAGATATCCGACTTCCTCCGTCTCCTCTACGCCAGGGCCTCCACGGCCTATTCGCCGGTGACCGGCAAGCCCATGGTCAAATACACCGATTCCGGTATAGTGGACCTGATCATGAAGGAGTACGCCGGCCGCAAGTGCATCATCCTCGCGCCTCTGGTAAAAGGCCGCAAGGGACATTACCGCGAGCTCTTCGACAGCCTGTTGAAAAAGGGACTGTCCTATGCGCGGGTAGACGGGGAGCTACGGCACTTAGGAGACATGGCCCAGGGAGTGGACCGCTACAAGGTCCATTTCATAGAGGCGGTCATCGACCGGGTAGTGCCCAAGGAAGAGGACGGCAAGCGCATCCGGGCCTCAGTCCTTTCCGCTCTGGCCCAGGGCAAGGGCTCGCTGATGATTCTCGACCCGGAGACGGGGGCGGTCCGTCATTTCAGCAAGCATTTTATCTGTCCGGACAGCGGGATATCGTTCCCGGAGCCGGCTCCACATACCTTTTCCTTCAATTCCCCTGCGGGAGCCTGCCCCGTGTGCAACGGTCTGGGCACGGTCCGGAAGGTGGATATGGCGAAGATTGTCCCGGATCCCTCGATTTCCATAGCGGACGGAGGCATCGCTCCTCTCGGAAAGAAGCGGGACAATGCGGTGTTCACCGTTCTGGAGGCGGTGGCCCGGAAATACGGTTTCTCCCTTTTCGAACCTATCCGGGATATTCCGGAGGAGACCATGAATATCATTCTCAACGGCTCGGAGGACCTTATCCGGGTGGATACCAGAGGGGGACTCTCCGAGATGGTCACCTTCCCGGGGCTGCTGTCGCGGTTCGAAGGGGACGGTGACGATGAGGAAGATGACACGGCCGGCAGGTATTCGAGCGAGGTGGTCTGTCCGGAATGTCACGGCAAGCGGCTGCGGAAGGACTCGCTGTGCTTCAGGATAGGCGGGCTGGACATAGCCGAGGTCTCCGACATGGATGTCAGTGTGCTCTACGACTGGGTGGGCGGTCTGAAGGACAAGCTGGACCCCCGGGGGCAGGCAGTGGCGGCTGACATCGTCAAGGAACTGAGGGAGCGCATCGGCTTTCTGGTGGATGTGGGCCTTTCCTACCTTTCCCTGAGCCGCAGCACGATGTCGCTCAGCGGCGGAGAGAGCCAGCGCATCCGTCTGGCCACCCAGATAGGTTCCAAGCTGGTCAATGTGCTGTACATACTCGACGAGCCCAGCATCGGGCTGCATCAGTCGGACAATATTAAGCTGATCAACTCCCTCAAGCGCCTGCGCGACGAGGGCAATACGGTCATGGTCGTGGAGCACGACGAGGAGATGATGCGCAGTGCGGACTGGATCGTGGACATAGGTCCGGGAGCGGGCGAGAAGGGGGGAGAGGTGCTGTTCAGCGGACCGCCTCAGCTCAAGCTGGATCCGGGGTACAGGCTGCCGGCGGGCCTGCCGGTCATCGACAGGGAAAATGAAGGGGGGCTGACATTCGAATATCTGAAAGGGTCGCGGCAGATAGAGGTGCCGTCGTTCCGCCGCCCGGGCAACGGGAAGTTCATCACTCTCCGCGGGGCTTCCGGGAACAATCTGAAGGATGTGGACATCAGTCTCCCGCTCGGCTGCATCATCGGCATAAGTGGGGTCAGCGGCAGCGGCAAGTCCTCCCTTATCAACGATACTCTCATGCCGGTAATCAGCAACCGGCTCTACCGCTCCAGGTATGCGGTGCTTCCGTACAGGTCCCTGGAAGGCCTGGAGAACATAGACAAGCTCGTGGAGATAGACCAGTCCCCGGTGGGACGCTCCCCGCGCTCCAACCCGGCGACCTATACCGGTGTCCTCACCTATATCCGGAATCTTTTTGCCGAGACTCCGGACGCGAAGATACGCGGATTCAAGTCCAATAAGTTCTCCTTCAACGTCAAGGGAGGCCGGTGCGAGGCCTGCAAGGGCGCCGGAGTGGAGGTCATCGAGATGAATTTCCTACCTTCCGTGACCGTCACCTGCAAGGAGTGCCACGGCAAGCGCTTCACCCCGGACGTGCTGGCGGTAAAGTATAAGGGCAAGAGTATAAACGATGTCCTGGAGATGACCATTTCCCAGGCAGTGGAGTTTTTCGCCCCCGTGCCTTCGATAGCCAGGAAGCTCAAGACCCTCGAGGATGTGGGGCTCGGATATATCCGGCTCGGGCAGTCCTCCCTGACTCTCAGCGGAGGGGAGAACCAGAGGGTCAAGATAGCGGCCGAACTGGCCCGTCAGGATACGGGACGCACCCTGTACATCCTGGACGAGCCGACTACCGGCCTGCATTCCGAGGATATCGCCGTGCTGATGAGCGTGCTCCAGCGTCTGGCCGAAGGCGGCAACACAGTGGTGATCATCGAGCACAACCTCGATGTGCTCAAATCCGTCGACTACCTCTTCGACATGGGCCCTGCAGGAGGCCGGGACGGAGGCCGCATAGTCTCGCAGGGTACTCCCGAGCAGGTCGCCGCCGATACCTCCTCAGTCACCGGGCCCTACCTCAGACCTCTATTGAAATTGTAAAACGAACCATATGATTACAGTATACTGCGACAGCCTTCAGGGCTTTTACGACTGCGCTCCCGGGATGACGGTGGGCGAGCTGGCACGGAAGATCGACACCGGGTGCAGGTATCCGGTGGTGGCCGCGCTGGTGGACAATATGCTCAAGGAGCTGACATTTCCGATATACACTCCGCACACCATCAAGTTCCTGGACTGCACTCATCCGGACGGCCGCAGGACATACTCCCGCTCCCTGTCGTTCGTGCTGCAGAAGGCTGCGGTGGATATCTGTCCGGACCTCCATCTGTTCCTGGACTACACTCTGCCTAACGGTCTGTACGGAGAACTGCGCCGGGATGCCGGGAACCGCTGCTACGAGACGGTGCCGGCAGGTGCTGATACGGTAGGCGCCCTCCGCAAGCGCATGGCGGAGATTATCGCCTCCGACCTGCCTTTCGAGAAAAGGAAGATGACCAACGATGAGGCTGCCGGGATATTCCGGGGCAACGGCCGGCCGGAGAAGGCCTCCCTTGTGGCCGATATGGAGAAGTTCTTCGTCTCGGTGTACTGGCTTGACGGCTACGCGGACACATTCTACGGTCCGTTGCTGGAGCGGACGGGACAGATAGGGGTGTTCGACCTGATACCCTATGGAGACGGTTTCTGCCTGCAGTCCCCTTCGGCTGCCGACCCGTCTGTCATATCGCCCTACAAGTACCAGGACAAGCTCAGTGCTGTCTTCAAGGAAAATTCCCGCTGGTGCTCCATCCTCGGCGCGCACGGTATCGGCTCGGTCAACGAGGCCATCAAAAGAGGCGAGGCCAAGGACCTGATAGCCGTGGCTGAGGCCCTGCATGAGCGCAAGTACGCGCAGATAGCCGACCGCATCTACGATAAGCGCGATACGGTCAAGCTGGTGCTTATCGCAGGCCCCTCAAGCAGCGGCAAGACCACTACCTCCAAGCGCATAGCCATGCAGTGCCGGGTCCTGGGACTCCGTCCTCTGGTGATAGCCATGGACGATTACTTCCTGGACAGGGAGAAGACCCCTAAGGATGAGAAAGGAGAATACGATTTCGAGAGCATCTACGCCCTGGACCTGCCTTTCCTCGGGGCCCAGCTCAACGACCTGTTCGACGGCAAGGAGGTGGAGCTGCCCAAGTACGACTTCGTGAACGGATGCCGCCGCTTCGACGGCAGGAAGATGAGGATGTGCGCAGGTGACATCCTGATAATGGAGGGCATCCATGCCCTGAATCCCGAGCTGACCAAGCACATAGACGGGGAGAAGGTTTTCCGCGTCTTCGCCTCTGCCCTTACCTCCCTCTCGGTGGACGAGAACAACTATATCTCGACGGCCGACAACCGTCTGCTGCGCCGCATGGTCCGGGACAATTTCTCCCGCGGCATCACCCCCGAGGACACCATCCTCCGCTGGAAGAGCGTCCGCGCCGGGGAGGAGAAGAATATTTTCCCCTATCAGGAGAATGCCGACGCGATGTTCAACTCGGCCCTGCTCTTCGAGCTGCCCCTGCTCCGCTACTACGCCGAGCCCCTGCTTGAGCGCATCCCTCCGCTGTCGGAGGCCTACTCCGAGAGTGTAAGGCTGCTCAAGTTCCTGTCATACATCACTCCTCTGACACCGGATGAGATAGACTGCGTCCCGCCGACCTCCGTGATGAGGGAGTTCATCGGAGGCAGCAGTTTCGAGTATTGATTTGAGTATTGATTTTATCTCAGCCAGTTTTCCGGATTCTGCTTTTCCGTGCCTTTCCACAACTGGAAGTGCAGTTCTGCGTTGCCGTCCTCGTTGAGGCTGATCTCGCCTATGCGGTCGCCGGTGGACAGTTTGTCCCCGCTCTTGACATACACCCGCTTGAGCTTGCAGTAGAAGGTGAAGTACTCTCCGTGCTGGACGAGGACGCACTGGTCGTAGCCGGGCATGACCAGAATCTGCTTGACCACTCCGTCAAATACCGAGCAGGCTGTGCTGCCGGCCGTTGCGGAGATGTTGATGCCGTTGTTGTAGGGCATCTTGAGGTTCTTGAAGACGGGGTGGTAGTTCTGACCGAACTTCTGGATGACCACTCCCTTGACGGGCCACGGCAGTTTGCCCTTGTTGTCTCCGAACTTGGCGGAGAGGGCATAATCCACGGCCTGTCCCTTGCCGGATTTCTGCTGTCGGACGGCCTCAGCCAGGATGCGCTCTATCTCCTTGTTCAGCTGCTCCACTTCTTTCTGCTTCTTCTGCAGCTCCCGTTTCATCGAGCGTTCCTGCTTGGACAGCTGGACTACCATGGAGTTGGCCTTGCGCTCCTCGGCGCTGAGGGCATCCCTTTCCTTCTCCCGTTCATTCCTGGCCTGCATTGACCCTGCCTTGAGCTCTTCCAGACGGGCATTCTCCAGCTGCAGGTCGAGTTCGGTGCTCTTGATGGCCGATGCCTGCTGACGGACGGAGAAAGATATGTTCTTGAGGTATGCCCAGCGGCGCAGTCCCTGATTGATGTCCTTGCTGGAGAGGATGTACATGAACCAAACCTTGCTGTCTCTGGTCTTGTAGGCTCCCCTGACGAGGTCGGCGTGGTATTTGCGCAGGGTGTCGAGACGGTCGTTGAGGCGGGTTATCTCGGCATTGGTGGACGAGATGGACAAGTCGTAGCCGGCTATGTCAGAATCCAGACGGGCTATCAGCTTCTTGCGCGTCTCCAGTTTCTTACGGGTGAGAATCAGAGTGTTGAGGCTCTGTTTCCTTTTTTTGGCCGTGGTGTCCAGTTGTTTGTCTATCATGGCGATCTCTTCCTCCAGCTGCTTTTTGCGCTCCCGCTGCTCCTGGATATTCTGACTCCAGGCCGGGATGGCTGTAAGCACCATGACGCACAGTATGATTATCCGCCTTCTCATCCGTCGGTCCTATTTTCCGGCCTCGGCCCTGCGTTTGGCTATTTTCTCACTCAGGCCCAGGCTGGGGTCGATCTTGTCGGCATTGCCCCAGTAGAGGAAGGCCAGGTTGTATTCCTTGAGGGCAAAGAGGGCCTCCGCATAGTGGTCCAGCACCTCTGCGTTCTCCTTGCCGCCGTACACCATCGCGTCCTTGAGATACTTGCGGGCCTGCTCATAGTCTCCGGTGAGGTAGAGCAGCCATCCGTAGGTGTCCAGGTAGGTGGCGTTTTCGGGGTCGTTGAGAATCGTCTTGCGGCTCATCTCCAGGGCCTTCTTCAGATTGCGTCTTTCTTCGCTGAGGTAATAGGCGTAGTTGTTGAGTATCGGGCTGTAGTTGTCGTCTATCTTCAGGCCTTTCTCGTAGTAGGCGTAGGACTGATGCCTGTTGCCGAGTTCGTGATAGAGGTCGCCGAGGGAACCGTAGCAGTTGATGAGCATGGGATGGTCCTTGGGAATGTTCTTGAGGATATTGAGATAGACATTGACGGCCTCCTTAATGTCTCCGTGCTGCCAGTAGGCTACGGCAAGTATCTCCCTGAGGGTGAAGTCGTCCGGGAATCTCTCCGTGGTCTGTCTGGCCGCTGGTATCAGCCGCTCCCAGTCTTCCAGGTAGTAGAGCTGTCCCAGAAGGGCCGTGTGGACGGACTTGACGTCGGGGTGAAGCTCGACGTTGCGCATGAGCAGCTCCAGTCCTCTGTCCACGCTGTCCACGGCAATGTAGTATGAGCCGGTGAGACTCAGGATCGTGGTGTCCTCGGGGTGGGCATGCAGGGTGCAGAGTATCATGGTGTCCACCTGAGGCTTGAATACCTGAGCCAGGCCCGAGGGGAAGACTATCTCCTGAAAGTAACTGGCCTTCATCTCAGGATTCATGTCCGGGCTGGAGAGGAAGATGTCTATATTCTGGAAGTAGTAATAGAAGTTGCGCTCCATCCTGTATACCTCCGCGAGACCGAAATAGGCCGGAGTGAAATCGGGGTCCAGGGCCAGGGCTTTCTTGTAGTAGCGCATGGCCGTAGAGTCGTTGTACCTGGACTTGTGCAGGTCTCCGAGCAGCAGGGCTGTACGGGCGGAGGGGAAGTCCTCGTCCATTTTGCGGACCACTTCCTCGGCTTCATTCAGCCTGTTCTGCCGCATGAGTATCTCGTAGCGGGCATTGCAGGTAAGCTCGTTCACGCCGCGCAGCTCCTCTATCTTGTCCAGGGCTTCGAGGGCATTGTCCAGTTTCCCGGTGCGTACCAGCAGGTCTATAAGTTCGTAGTAGTAGTCGCTCTTGGAGGGATGTTCGGCTATCAGGCTGTCGTAAACACTGATGGCCATGTCGTTTTCACCTAAGCCTGAATACACTCTGGCAGTAGCCAGTCGGTACCATGTGTTTTCCGGAGATACCGATGATGCTTTTTCCAGCAGGCTGAGGGCCCTGTCCGTCTCGTTGCGGCTCATGCTTATCATTGCCAGATAGTACATGGCCGCGTCGTTTTCCGGTTCCAGCCTGAGGCATCTGGACAGGCTGGATTCGGCGGAGCGGTAGTCTCCGGCGCAGTAGCAGCGTATACCTTCTATATAGTAATCCTCTGCCCGGACAGAGTCTCTGTCTGACGCAGCCGCGCTGATAGTCAGTAGGATGGCGGAAAGTGCCGATAGGATGGTCCTGAGTATGGATGATCTCATGTAATGGATGTAAGTTATCGGATGACAAAGATACAATATTCGAGCCGAAGATGCAGCAAATTGAATTATTTTTGCATCTAATTAAAAGGCAAATGAATGTCGTCAGGCAGAATTGACCTAGGTACCGAAGAGGGGCTGATACAGGGATGTGTCAGACAGGATAGGAGGGCCCAAAGGGCTCTGTACGAGAGGTTTTCCTCCCGTATGTTTGTCGTTTGCCTCCGGTACGCCAGGGATAGGGATGAGGCGCAGGACCTGCTTCAGGAAGGTTTTATTACCGTCTTTTCGAAGATTTCAACCTTCAACTCCGCCGGCTCCCTGGAGGGATGGATGCGTAGAATATTTGTCAATACGGCCCTGATGAGGCTCCGCAAGGGCGACGTGCTCCGCGGGGCGGCGGATGTGGATGAGCCTGCGGCCCGCAGTGTAAGCAGCGGCGAGGACATCCTCTCCGGAATAGGGGGACAGGATATTCTCAGGATTATCGGAAAGATGCCTGACGGTTTCAGGACGGTGTTCAATATGAGTGTGATAGAGGGCTATACCCATCAGGAGATAGCACGTGAGCTGGATATATCGGAGGGCACGTCCAGGTCGCAGTTGAGCCGGGCCAGGATGTGGCTTCAGGAAAGACTGCAGGAAAAGAAATTAGGAAAATGAAGAAACAGGAAGAAATAGAAGAATTGTTCGACAGTAGGGTCAGGGATCTGCTGGACTCCTGTCAGGAGGTGCCGTCGGAAGATGTATGGAACGGTATCGAAAGAAAGCTTGACCGGCAGAGAGGACACGTAGTATGGAGGACGGCTGCGCGTTTCTGTGCGGCTGCCGCCGTGGTCGCCGGCCTGTTCATGACGGTATTTTTGCTGAATGATGAGGGTGAGGCCGTTGCCCCCGGGCTTGTCGCCGTCGTAGAGAAGTCAGAGGCGGTTCCGGTCCAGCGTACTCAGGAACTTCCTCTTAATTCCATCCCTGGAGTCCGGGCTGACGTAAGGGCTTTGCCCGGAGCGGACCCTGTGACGGAAACAGCCCTGGCCAGAGTGCTGAAAGCTCAGAAACCCAAGAGAGACGAGGCTTATGTGGCGGAAAAAAGAAAAGCGGATACGGTTTCCGGAGTACCTTCTATATATGACCGGGCGGCCATGACCGGATATATCGCCATGGCGGCGGATCAGAATGAGTATCCGGACAGACGCAGGTCCGGGTCATTCTCCGTCTCAGCCAGCGGCAATCTGGCTACTACCAGGGCTACGGGCAATGTGGAGTTCGCCCAGCCCAGTTACAACTGGGGATCGGCCGGAACCCAGTCCCAGGCAACCGGAATAGTTCCAGTCTCGGATCCCAGGCATTACTTCCCCGTTTCAGTCGGTCTGGATCTCAAGTACTCTTTTCTCAATGACCGTCTCGGAGTAGGCATCGGAGTCAATTACACCTTCCTGAACAGCCGTTATGAAGCACTGGTGGATAATCAGTACCAGGCCTCTGTGGACCAGTCCGTACATTATCTGGGAGTTCCGCTCAGCTTCTATGTGAACATATTGTCTTCGGAGCGTCTCTCGTTCTATGCCAGCGCCGGCTGCATGATGGAGAAGGCAGTCAAGGTCTCGTATGATATCACCGACCTTCATTCGGTCACTTACAAGCAGGAAAGGGAGGCCGACGGAGTTCAGTGGTCGGCCAATGTGGGGCTGGGCATGGAATACCGTTTCATGGATTTCATGGGTGTGTATGTGGATCCTCGCCTGACTTATTTCTTCGATTGCGGGCAGCCCTATTCAGTCAGGGCTGAGCAGCCTCTGCAGTTCAATCTGGAGATGGGCTTCCGCTTCCATATCGGAGCCTGAGTTCCCTGGCCATCCGCGAGGCGAAGATGAATTCATCCAGCTCCCGGCAGTCGGACGCCATGATGCTGTCTCTGGAACCTTCCCAGTATTTTTCACCTTTATAGATGAATATTACCTTGTCGCCGATCTCCATGACGGAGTTCATGTCGTGCGTGTTGATAACAGTGGTAATACCGTATTCCTGTGTAATCTCTTGAATCAGACGGTCGATCATGACAGATGTCTGAGGGTCCAGACCGGAATTGGGTTCATCGCAGAACAGATACTGCGGGTTGAGGGCTATGGCCCTGGCGATGCCGACTCTTTTCTGCATGCCGCCTGACAGCTCTGAAGGATATTTCCTGTCCACGCCTTCCAGACCTACTCTCTGGAGGCAGAACCTGGCTCTGTCCAGCTTTTCGCTGCGGCTCATGGTCGTGAAAAAGTCCATGGGAAACATGACGTTCTCCAGTGCAGTGGCGAAGTCGAACAGGGCGCTGCCCTGAAACAACATTCCCATCCTGCTCCGGATTTTTTTCTTCTCCTTGGGAGGTAGGCGGTTGAATACGGTGTCGTTGAGCAGCACCTCTCCCTCCTCCGGCTCCAGCAGGCCCACGATGGACTTGAGCAGTACGGTCTTTCCGGAACCGCTCGCTCCTATTACCAGCGAGCACTGTCCGGGCAGGTATTCTGCGCTGATATCCCTGACGGCAGGGCGGCCGTCGAAGTATTTGGTCAGGTGGCGGACAGTTATCATAGCATGATTCTGGTGAGTATGAGGTTGAAGATAAGTATCATGGCGCTTGCTGTCACTATCGCCTTGGTGGCACTGCGTCCCACACCCAGCGAGCCGCCGGTGGCCCAGTATCCGTAGAAAGCGGATACGGAGCTGATTATGAAACTGAAGACGGCCGTTTTTACCAGGCTGTAAGTGACGTAGTATCCGTTGAAGTCAAACTGGATGCCGGTGAGGTAGTCGCTGGTCTTGATTATCCCGGTGATGAGGATCAGGAGGTATCCGCCCACGAGTCCCATGACGAAGCTCATCATGGAGAGAAGGGGGTTGAGGAGGGTTGTCGAGAGGATTTTGGGCAGAACCAGAAAATTGGCCGAATTGACCCCCATCATCTCCATCGCGTCTATCTGCTCGGTGATGCGCATGGTGCCCAGTTCCGACGATATGTTGGATCCTATCTTTCCGGCCAGGATGAGGCAGACCATGGTGGAGCAGAATTCCAGCACGAGGGATTCGCGGGCCATGTAGCCTATGTACATCTTCGGCAGGAAGGGGGAAGTCATGTTGTTGGATGTCTGGATGACCAGTACCGCTCCTATGAAGACTGATATCAGGGCGATGAGAGGAATGGAGTTGAGCACTAGTTTCTCAGTCTCCGCCATGAACTGCCGCAGCAGCAGTCTCCATTTCTCCGGCCTGGTAAAAACCTTTCTCAAGAACATCAGGTAGCGTCCGGTCTCGTATAGGAATTTCCTTATCACGTCAACACTGTTAGTAAAGAGATGCCAAAGGTACGAATTTTAGGTTTTTGTTTTAATTTAAAAACGCGTAATCTTTTTTAATAATTGCATTTCCGGTAAATTTTTCTCAACGGCCCGCTTGCATCCCTTTCCCCGCGTAGATAATTTAGCGCGGAGAAAATCACAGATTATGACAGAAGTAACATCAGGAGGAACTCTGTACAGGACGTACAGCGCGACATGTGCAGGCATAGAAGTGGTGAGGGTGACGGTAGAGGTATCCATCACCCCTGGGATCGGCCTTTTTCTGGTAGGGCTCCCGGACAATGCTGTCCGCGAGTCCCTGCTTAGGGTGACAACGGCGATGCAGCGGAACGGCTATGCGGTTCCCGGCAGAAAAACAGTGGTGAACATGGCACCTGCGGATATCAAGAAGGAGGGTTCAGGGTATGATGCGGCCATAGCGGTGGCTTTGCTGGCCGCGTCCGGACAGATTCTCTTTCCTGAGCCGGAGGACTGTCTTATTATGGGAGAACTGTCTCTGGACGGCAGGTTGCGGAAAGTCCGGGGAATCCTCCCGATAGCCGTGAGGGCTGCGGAAATGGGCTATGACCGCGTTATTGTGCCGCGGGAATCGGTGCAGGAAGCCTCCTGGGCGGAGGGTGTCAGGGTCTTTGGGGTGTCCGACCTGCAGGAGATGGCCCTGGTCCTTGGAGGTGGAGAGGCCGCATCGGCCTTCGAGGTGCGCGGCAGGAAGTACCGGCCCGTAGAAAAGGTGTCCGGGTGTGATTTTGCGGATGTCGCCGGTCAGCCGTTTGCCAGGAGAGGGATGGAGATAGCGGCAAGCGGAGGACACAATGTCCTGCTATGCGGACCTCCGGGCTCGGGTAAAAGCATGATGTCCAAGTGCATGGCTTCTATTCTGCCTCCTATGACCAGAGATGAGGCTATTGAGACCAGTATGATATATTCGGTGGCTGGTCTGCTCAGGGATGAGTCCGGTCTGCTGACTTCCCGTCCTTATCGTGCCCCTCATCACACAGCCAGTCCGGCGGCGGTGGTAGGTGGCGGTGTCAGGGCCATGCCGGGGGAGATATCGCTGGCGCATAACGGGGTGCTGTGTCTGGATGAGATAGCGCAGTTTCCGCCGTCAGTGCTGGATGTGCTGCGTCAGCCCCTGGAGGACAGGAAAATAACAATCTCCAGGGCTAGATATAAGGTGGTCTATCCAGCATCCTTCATGCTGGTGGCCTCCATGAATCCGTGTCCCTGCGGTTATGCCGGAGAGGATGACGGACGCTGTACGTGTTCTCCCTCCATGATTCAGCGTTACCGGGCCAGGATCTCCGGTCCTCTGCTGGACCGCATGGATCTCAATATCAATGTCAGGGCAGTTGACAGCGCGTCTATGTCGGACTCCATGTACAGGGAGAGCAGCAGGGATATCGCTCTCAGGGTGGCGCGTGCCAGGGAGGTGCAGAGACGGCGTTTTGCCGGGGACGGCATATATGCCAATGCGCAGATGCAACCATCTCATCTGCAGAAGTACTGTACTGTAGGAGAGGAGGAAAGCAGGCTTCTTCAGAGACTGGCAGACAGTTACGGACTTTCTGCCCGGGGGTATGTCCGGATACTGAAAGTCGCGCGTACTGTCGCGGACATGTCAGGCTCTGAAGAAATAAAAACAGTTCATATTTCGGAGGCCGCGCAGTACAGATTTGCAGAAAATGTTTAAATTTACAAAATTTTATTCTACAGGTATGGGAAAAATCATCATCAAGGACATTCCGGACCTGGGCCGGGCAGCCGGAGAGTTTCTGCGGCAGACCCGTGGCGTCAGAATCTATGCGTTCTACGGTTCCATGGGAGCTGGCAAGACTACTTTCATATCGGCTGTGTGTGCCGCACTGGGAGTGCAGGACGAGGTGGCGAGCCCCACGTTCACGATAGTCAACGAATACCGCGCTGCTGACGGTACTCCGGTGTATCATTTTGATTTCTATAGGATAGACAAGGTGTCAGAGGCTCTCGATATCGGGTACTCCGAGTACATTGACAGTGACGGAATCTGTCTGATGGAGTGGCCGGAGAAGATAGAGGAACTGATTCCGGAGGATGCCTTGAGAGTCCATATAACGGAGGAGGCTGACGGCTCGAGGACGCTCAGCTTTGATTTAGAGAATGTCAATCATGCTTAAATATCTCGTAATCGGCAGCGGTCTGGCCGGACTGTACACTGCCCACATGGCATCCTCTCTCGGCTCTGTTCTGGTGGTGACCAAGAAGGCCCTCAGGGACAGTAATTCGTTCAATGCCCAGGGCGGTATAGCCGCCGTGACGGACATTGAGGACAATCCGGAAATACATTTCACGGATACAGTCATTGCAGGACGCGGCCTGTGTGAGAACAAGGCCGTACAGGTGCTGGTGCAGGAGGGACCTCAGCGCATCAAGGAGATTATCGGTGAGGGAATGAAGTTCGACACGGAGAACGGCAAGCTTTCCCTCGGTCTCGAGGGCGGCCATCACCGCAAGCGCATCCTGCATGCCGGAGGAGACTCTACCGGCCGGTACATCACTGAGTTCCTCATCTCCAAGGTGCAGAATGACCCTAACATCACTATCCGGGAGAATGTGTCGGTAATAGATTTTCTGGTCCGGGACGGAGTATGCTACGGTGCCCGCTGCTGGGATGAGGAGAGGAACTGTGAGGAGTTGATCTACGCGGAGCATACCTTCCTGACATCAGGAGGAACATCGGCCATCTATACCCGCACTACCAATCCCGAGACCACGATAGGAGACGGCATCGCCATGGCCTGGAAGGCCGGTTGTAGGATTATTGACATGGAGTTCATACAGTTCCATCCGACATCCCTGTTTCTGGAGGACTCTCCCAAGGCCTTCCTTATCAGCGAGGCAGTGAGGGGTGAGGGTGCATGGCTGCTGGACAAGAACGGCAGACGCTTCATGCTTCCTGTCCACGAACTGGCGGAACTGGCCCCGAGGGATATAGTGGCCCGCTCTATTTTCAAGCAGATGGCCCTGGACGACAGGCCTTATGTAGTATTGTCCCTGAAACACCTGGACCCGGATAAGATCCGCAGCCGCTTCCCGAATATCCTGGCCAAATGTGCCGAGTACGGGTATGACCTCACAGACTGGATTCCGGTGGCCCCGGCGGCGCATTACACCGTGGGAGGTGTGGCCTCGGACCTTTACGGACGTTCCGATATCCGCCGTCTATATGTCTGCGGCGAGATTGCGTCCACCGGCATCATGGGGGCCAATAGGCTGGCATCCAATTCGTTGATAGAATGTCTCGTCTTCGCTCACAGGGCCATTGAGGTGGCGGAGGAGTGCGGTCCGGTAGGAGAGCTTCCGCATTTCGACCTGCTCTATCATAAGGATGAGTCGGCGGCAGAGCGCTATTTTGCCCTTAAGCGGCAGATAGCCCACATGATGAACAATTGCTCAGGCATCATCCGCTCAGAACTGCTCCTCTCGACCGGACTCAATCTGGTGAAAAAGGAACTGCGGGAACTCGGCGATGTCAAAAATGAATATTACGACGAGGCTTCACGGAAACTGGTGACAGTGGCCGGTCTGATAATGACCGGGGCAAGATTCCGCAGGGAGAGCCGGGGGGGCCACTACAGGGAGGATTATCCCATGCTCAGCGAGGAGTATGCCGTGCATACCGTTCAAAGGGCAGGAGAAAAACTAACAACCAGGAAAGTAAACGAACAATAAAATAGAATCAGACTTATGACAACACTGCAGAACCACCGTGAAATGCTGGTGGATAGATTGATAGACCTTGCGATAGACGAGGATGTATATACCGGGGACGTGACTACGGACTCGATTGTCCCCGAGTCCACATCGGCCGTGGCGACCATGACGGCCAAGGCTGACGGAGTGATTTCCGGGCTGCCTGTAGTGGAGAAGGTGTTCCGCAGGTTTCAGGAGGACATCGTGTTCAAGCCGGCGGTGCATGACGGAGACACTGTCCGCAAAGGAGATGTGATTCTTCGGGTGGAGGGAAGTTATCCTGCTCTGCTCAAGGCCGAGAGGACTGCTCTGAATTTCTTTCAGAGGATGTCCGGCATAGCCACCGAGACGGCCAGATATGTGGCGGAGCTACGCGGAACCCATACCCGTCTGCTTGATACCCGCAAGACGGCTCCGGGCATGAGGGTCACCGACAAGATGGCCGTGCATGACGGAGGTGCCGCCAATCACCGCATGGGACTGTATGATATGGCCATGATCAAGGACAACCATATCAAGATGGCCGGCTCTATAGCCGCTGCAGTGGAGCAGGTACGTTCCAGAGTGCCGTCCGGTATGCAGATAGAAGTGGAGACAACCAATCTGGACGAGGTCAAGGAGGCCCTCGAGGCCAGGGCGGACATCATCATGCTGGACAATATGTCTACGGAGATGATGCGCGACGCCGTCAACATCATTGGAGGCCGGGCCAAGACAGAGGCTTCCGGCAACATGACCCTCCAGAGGATAGCCGAGGTGGCCGCGACCGGAGTGGATTTCATAAGCGTAGGTGCTTTGACTCATTCGGTCAAGGCACTGGACATCAGTATGAATATCCAGCTCACGCCGGAGTATCTGACCAAGGCAATAAAGGAATTGAAGCGTAAGCACAATGCGGTGATACTGGCACATTACTATGTCCCGGCGGAGGTTCAGGACGTGGCCGATTTCGTGGGAGACTCTCTCGAGCTCTCGCGCAAGGCAGCGCAGACGGATGCGGATGTGATAGTCTTCTGCGGTGTAAGGTTCATGGCAGAGACGGCTGCGGTGCTCTCACCCGGCAAGACGGTTCTGCTTCCGGTGCCTGACGCCGGATGCTCGCTGGCGGACAGCATTGAGGGAGAAGACCTGCAGGCCTGGAAGAAACGTCATCCGGACGGAACTGTCATCTCCTATGTCAATACTGATGCTCAGACCAAGGCGGCCGCTGATATCTGCTGCACTTCGGCCAATGCTGTAAAAGTGGCTGAGGCAGTGGCGGACGGAGTCCGGGGCAAGGGCATCCTCTTCGTCCCCGACCGCAATCTGGGTGCTTATGTCAACTCAACCTCCGGTCTCAGAATGGAACTTTGGAAAGGCTGCTGTCATGTGCACGAGCGCATCACTTCCAAACTGGTGGGGGAGGCTTTGGACAAATATCCCGAGGCCGAGGTTCTGATCCATCCGGAGGCGGCCTGCACCTCCGATCCTAAGATTACCGGCAATCCCCGCTGCTTCTTCTATTCTACCTCCGGTATTATCCGCCACGTCCGGGAGTCAGAGCGCCGTCAGTTCGTCATAGCAACGGAACTCGGAGTGATGCACCGGCTGAGTCAGGAGGCTCCGGGAAAGGAATGTATTCCCCTGTCGGAGACTCTTGTCTGCGGAGATATGAAAAAAGTGACCCTGCTCTCCCTGTTCGAGACTCTGCTGCACCGCAGTCCCCGCAAAATAGTAACGCTGCCCTCCGAGACAGCTCAGAAGGCAGCGTCGCCTGTTCAGAAGATGCTGGAATTATAGGTTTTCCGCAATCAAGGCGCGGATTTCCCGTTTTGCGGCTTTCCAGCGCGGGATGTCTATCTTGGGTCCTATCACCTCCACCACCTTGGATGCGGTGATGGAACCTACCTGTCCGCATATATCCAGAGGCATGCCCAGGGCATGGGCGTAGAGGAATCCGGCGGCATAGAGGTCTCCGGCACCTGTGGCGTCCTTGACGTCCGCCGGGCAGGCCTCTATGTGGTGAAACTCGTCTCCGCTCTTGATGTATGAGCCCTTTGCGCCTATTTTTACGACTGCTATGTCGCACATGCCGGCGATGATGTCCACCGCCTCGCGGGGAGTATGCCTGGTAAATGTCTCGGCCTCTGTCTCATTGGCGAATACGATGTCAACATACTGCTCCACGATGTCATGGAGGAAGGTGTCGTTGGACTCCACTACGTTGTATGAGGCCATGTCTATGGCGATGTAGCAGCCGGCTTCCCGGGCAAGCTTTACAGCCTGCCTCAGGAGCTGCTGGTTCTGCACCAGGTATCCTTCTATGAAGAAGTAGTCGTAGCCGGTGAAGTACTCCGGTTTCAGATCCTCGGGGCAGAGCTCAAGAGCCGCGCCGAGGTAGGTTGCGAATGTTCTCTCGGCATTAGGGGGTGTGATGAAGACAGATGCCCGGCCCGAGTCCTCCTTTCCGATCAGAAGGGTGGACCTGATACCGTTGCGCTCCTGGTCGGAGCGGTATAGGGCACCGACCTCGTCGTCGCCTACTTTCCCGATGAATCCGGAAGGCATACCGAAGACGGCCGTGCCGGTGATGGTGTTGCCGGCCGCGCCTCCTGCGACGTACTGCGCTCCCATTTTCTTGAGTACCTGCCAGATTTTATTGCCTGTCTCCCGGTCGACATGCTGCATGCTCCCCACCGGCAGGTGAAACTGCCGCAGCAGGCTGTCGTCGGGGAGCACCGCAAGTATGTCGGTCAGGGCGTTGCCTATTCCGAGGATAGATTTCATCCCTTGAATCAGTTTACTGGTCGTTGTTCAGCTGGTGGATGTCCACGTCTTCCTCGCAGTCACCGATGAGCCAGCGGCTGAAGTAGTCGGCCATTCTCCAGAAGAAGTATTCGTTCATGTCTCCGAAGCCGTGACGCTGTCCGGGCAGATAGAGCATCTCGAAGCGCTTGTTGGCGCGGATGAGGGCGTCAGCTACCCTGATGGTGTTGGCGGGATGCACGTTGTTGTCCATGTCACCGTGAACGAGCATAAGATGTCCCTTGAGGTTCTTTACGAATTCATGGTTGGCCTCGATGCTGTAGTTGAATGTAGTGTCGCCTTCAGCCGTCACCACTTCCTTGACTCCGTGGTGGGTCTCGCTCCACCAGCGGTTGTAGATATTGTTGTCGTGGTTGCCGGCGCATGATACCGCTACCTTGTAGAAGTCGGGGTAGGTGAGGATTGCAGCTGTGGACATGAATCCGCCGCCGGAGTGGCCGTGGATACCTACTTTATTGACATCCATGTACTTGCGCTGTGCGGCAAGATTCTGGATTACGTATTTGTGGTCGGCCAGAGGATAGTGGCGCATATCGCCGTATCCGTAGTTGTGGTACCATTTCGAGCGGTCGGGATGGCCTCCTCTGTGGCCCACTGTCACTACGATGAAACCGAGCTGGGCCAGGCGGTCAACGCGGGTCATGCTGGCGTTCCAGGTGTAGTTGGTGGATTCTACCTGAGGGCCGGGATATACATATTCGATGATAGGGTAGAGCTTGGTGGAGTCGAAGTCGAAGGGCTTGTAGATTACGCCCCAGAGGTCGGTCACTCCGTCAGCGGCCTTTGCCTTGAAGATTTCAGGATATTTGTACCCGTAAGCCAGGAGCTGGCTGATATCGCATGCCTCGAGGTCCATGATCTTGGATCCTGCAGCATTGTAAAGCGCGTTTGTGGGGGCGGCGTCTACACGGGAGGCGTTGTTGACGAAGTACTTCAGGTCCTCAGGCATCCAGCTGTCGTTGTAGTAGTTGCCGGGGTTGAGCATCTTGATTCCGGTGCCGTTGAGGCCCACGCGGAAGAGATGGTTGTAATAGGGGTGCTCGTTCTTGTCATATCCGTTGGCAGTGAAGAACACTGTGGAAGTGCTCTCGTCCACGCCCATGATGGCGGAAACGTGGTATGCACCGTTTGTGAGGGGACGGATGAGCTTGCCGTCAGCTGCGTGCAGGTAGAGCTGGGCCCAGCCGTTGCGCTCGGAGCGCATTACGATCTGGCCGTTCTTCAGGAGCTCGAAGTCGCATACGTCGATATAGGTGTTCAGACGCTCTTCGATGAGTACCTGGACGGAGTCGCTGTCAAGCCAGTAGCGGCAGATGTCCACGCGGTGCTCGTCGCGGCTGGTGCGGGTGAAATAGAAGGAGCCGTTGTCACCGAGCCATACAGGAGACACATAGTCGGCGTACATGTCGCGGGTGGTGTAGGGCTTGCGGTGAATGTCCACTGTCTGGTCCTTGAAGGCCCATACATTGAGCACTTTTGAGGACTTGTCCTGCATATCGAAGAGCATCAGGTAGCTCTTGGGACCGGGCTCGCCGGGCATCTGGTACTTGTAGGTCTCGAGCTTGGGTCTGGGCTCGGCAGTGGAGTTGATTACCCAGAGCTCGCCGATGTTGCTCATGTCGTATTTCTCCAGAATGAAGTGCTTTGCGTCAGGAGACCACTGACCCCATGCGGAGTATCTCTTGTTGGTGTCCCTGTCGTCTACTCCGGAGTAACTGTTGCCGCCGTAGGGTACGTCCTTGGTGCCGTCAGTGGTAAGGGCATACTCAACGATGGTGGAGTCATTTTCATCCTCCATGGCCTTGCGCAGGTTCTCCATGTCCATGTAGTAGAGGTTGTACCCCTTGGCATAGACTACATAGCTGCTGTCCGGTGCGATGTTGGCCCAACGGGGGAAGTCCTTTTTCTCTTCCTGATCCGAGACGTCCGTCAGTTTCCTGGTGGCGATGTCGTACTCGAAGCGGAAGACTTTCTTTTCCATCTTAGGGTTCTTCTTTGCAGCGGCCGAGGTGTCCTTGTCATCCTTCACAGGCTGCTCTATCGAAGACTGGATGCTGAAAGTGAAGGTGTTGTCATCCTTGAGCTCGAAGTCCTGGAAGGGGATGTGCTGGGCGTCGAACGGATCCTTGATGATCGTGGTGAGCTCCATGGCAAGCTTGTCCATGTCGAAGACAGCGGTCTTGGTCTTGGCTGCGGGATCCACGATCCAGTACTGGACTCCTTCGGGACTCTTCCACTCGTACCAGAATTTGTCCGAGTTGGGGAACCACGAAGGGCGGATGTTCTTGGAGAACACCATGCTGTTGATTTTGTTGGGCGAGAACCTTTCGGCCAGATCATAGTTGGCCTCGGTTACAGGTGTCTGCTGCGACCAGGCGAGAGGCGCGGTCAGGCATAGCAGAGCGATGGTTATGACGATATTGCGTTTCATAAGGTTGAGTGAGTTGTATTAAAAAACGGATGTAAATATAAAAAATTTATTTGATAAATCTGGGCCATTCGCCGATTTCCATGCCGTGAATGTTCCCGTCGTCGATGTGGACGCGGATGGCGGTGCGGACCTGGTGGAAACCCTGGATGCCGGCGGCACCTGGATTGACGGTGAGCATATTGTATTTTTTATCGAAAATCACTTTCAGAATGTGGGAGTGTCCGCAGACAAAGATGTCCGGCAGGTGCGCGTTGATGAGCTGGAAAGCCTTGTAGTCGTACCTGCCGGGATATCCGCCTATGTGCATCATCAGCACCTTCCTGCCCTCGCATTCGAAGTTCTGGGTATAGGGGACGCGGAGCCGGACCTGATTGCCGTCGCAGTTGCCGTATACTCCCTTGAGTGGCTTGAACGCCGCTATCTGCAGCAGGGTCTCCTCATTGCCGAAGTCCCCCGCATGCCATATCTCATCCACCGGCTCGAGGAATTTCTTCAGCGGGTCGTCGAACCAGCAGTGTGTGTCGGATATTATACCTATGTACATACTATCTGTTTGGTGGCCCAAATATACTGCTTCCGTGGTTTTTTCCTTACATTTGCATATGATTCTTTAAAATTTTCTGAGATGAAAGTCTTGCCTTACAGAATAGGTCACGGCTACGATGTGCACGCCCTCGGAGAGGGACTGGAGCTGTGGCTCGGCGGGGTGAGGATCCCGCATACAAAGGGGTGCATAGCCCATTCGGACGGGGATGTGGCCATCCATGCTCTCTGTGACGCGATGCTCGGAGCCCTGGCTCTCGGGGACATAGGGCAGCATTTCCCGGATACTTCGGATGAGTTCAAGGGCATCGACAGCAGGATACTGCTGCGCAGGGTCAACGGCCTTATCCGTGAGTACGGCTACGAAGTGGCCAATGCCGACATTACCATCGCTGCCCAAAAGCCCAAACTGGCCGGATATATAGGACGGATGCGGGAGACTTTGGCCGGAGACCTGGAAGTGGACGTCTCACAGGTATCTGTCAAGGCCACCACGACCGAACATCTCGGTTTTACCGGCCGGGAGGAAGGCATCGCTGTCTGGGCCTCAGTCCTGCTGGCAGTTGCGCAAGAGTAACCTCCCTGCAGTATGCGGTCAGTAGAAATTCCCAATCCGGATCCTGACATCAGGCGGCAGGGGCTGCGGGTAACCGCGGCTCAGTAGAAACTCCTTGTGGATAAATATCTATTGTTCCATGAAAAGCACTGTGGCCGACAAAACGGATGAGATGAGCTTGCGGAACAACAGCATACCGGCTCACAACTGCATGTTGTGCATCACCTTGTTTTGTATATTGATTATGAATAGTCGCTCATTAAGAAGGTGCTAATCGCATAGGAATCAATAAAATAAAGAGATAAAACAGTTGAAGAAGTCCGCAAAAGAGTTATCATCAGGCATAAAAACCTTGCAGAAAATGATAGGAAAATCCC
>ERZ779737.569-NODE-569-length-33800-cov-3.658468_pt1 | contig 33800 bp, 18 predicted proteins | sample MGYA00511889_ERZ779737 | MGnify/ENA primary metagenome ERZ779737 (study PRJEB29588, sample SAMEA2163575) | human gut metagenome | biome: human gut; feature: human-associated habitat; material: faeces | place: Denmark | collected 2008/2010 ... | reverse complement strand
TTCCAGCAGCACGCAGGCGGCAGGAGCAAAGACGCCGATTTCATTCTTCAGACCGTTGAAGTTGATTTTCACGTCAGCGGGTTTCGAACCTACATTCACCAATTTCAAAATAACCTCACCCGTCGGAGCATCCAACGCAGCCGTCGCATAGAGACTGTCCTGTCCGGCCACCGGTTCACCATTCATCTGCAGGCGGAGTACATCCGTACCGGCATTCATACCATACATCTGCTGTACATAATAGTTAGGGGTACGCATCATCCGCAGATTGTCGAACCAAATGAGGTCGGGATTCCACTGCCAGGCATCCACATGAGCAAACAAGGGAGCATATGTAGCCAGATGAACCACATCGGCATTGCGCTCCAAGCCGGTCATGAAGGCAGCCTCTGAAAGCGCAGCCTCCCAAGAGTTAGGGTCGTGCTCGGCATGGGCAGCATACTCGCCGGCAAACACCTTAGGACCCTTGCGGTCGTACTTGTCGTAACGGCTGGCATTGCTGCGGAACCACTCCGGGCTCTTGTAGTAGTGCTCATCCACCATATCTACGCCCAACTTGCGCATCTGCTCCCAACCGTAGTCGAAATCCTTGCCATCAGCAGAAGGACCTGATGAACCGCAGATCTTGATCTTAGGATACTTGGCATGGATCTGCTCCATGAACTTCTGCAAGCGCTCAGGATACATAGGTCCCCACTGCTCGTTACCGATACCAATCTGCTTCAGATTGAATGGAGCAGGATGCCCCATGTCGGCACGGAGCTTACCCCACTTGGAGGTGACAGGACCATTGGCAAACTCGATGAGGTCGAGTGCATCGTCGATATAGCTCTGAAGATCCTTGACTGCCACATGCGCATTAGGATCCTTATCATCGTTCTGATACTGGCAAGCCAGACCTACAGAGAGAATTGGCAATGGCTCAGCACCAATCTTCTCTGAAAGGAGGAAGTACTCGTAGAAGCCCAAGCCCAATGACTGATAGTAGTTAGGGAAAAGGCGATGTGGGAAGGTATCTCTCCAGCGGTTTTCGTTCAGAGGACGGTTCTCAGGAGCACCCACGGAGTTCTTCCACTCATAACGGGTATCGAGGTCGGTTCCCTCAACGATACATCCGCCAGGGAAACGGAAGATGCCTGGCTTCAGGTCGGCAAGATCCTGTACAAGATCGGCACGGAGACCATTCCAGTTATCTTCTGGGAAGAGAGAGATGTGGTCGAGATCTACGCTCTCAGAACCTTTCTCCAGATATACGCGCATCAAACCCTTGGCATCGGTCTGAGGAGAGGTCAGGGTAGCTGTAAGCTTCTGCCACTTGTTGTTGGTGATGTTGATGACCTGCTTGGCAATGACATCATTCTTGGAATTAACCAGCTCCACACGGATCTTGCCCTGCTTGCCATCGATGAGATGAAGACGGCCATATACGGTGAAATCGTACTTCATATCCTTCTTCAAGCCCATACCGAAGAAACCACGGTTCTCCAAACCGGTCTGCTTCTCGCGGGCACCGGCACTCTCGAGAGTTACATAATGAGGGTTGCGGTCGAAGGCTGGCTTCACGTCGTTGAGGGTTACGTTACCGAATGTATTCCATCCCATCAGGCGCTGTGGAAACTCGAAAGAACGGTTTTCCACCATCTCTGCATAGAGACCGCCATCGGCACCGAAGTTGATATCCTCGAAGAAGATACCATACATGGTAGGCTGGATTTCTACTCCAGGCTTGTTGGCCTGAACCATAAACTGATGCTGTGCGAAAGCTCCGAGCGAAGACATCGCCATCAGCATTGCTGCGAAAATTTTAGCTTTTCTCATATTGCTCTGTTATTGTTGTTTTGTAGGTTTGTTTATATTCCTATGGATAATACGCATAACGTATCAGAATACCGATGCAAAGATACAAAAAATCCACCCCAAATGAGGTGGATTTTCTGTCTAAATATATTGGATTTTCGTTTAAATCCCCTTTTTTCTACTATTTACCCTGTGGAATGAGGGTAAATGTGAAGGTCTTGTTGCCATAATGTACACGATACTTCTCCAAAGGCCAAGCACCCCAAGAGTTCTCGCCGCCTACACCCATGTGGGCTGAATCGAGGAAGAGATTGGTGAACTTAGACTTTTTCAGGTCGAAGCTGTGACGCTGCTCCTTGTCGTCGCCATCGTCAAGCTCCTCGGTATCGAAGTGGATAGCGCTGGCATAGAATGGAGTGCAGCTCTTCACCTGCAAGCCCAAGCCGGTAGCATCGGTCTGCTTCCACCAGCGGATATCGCTCTTGGTACCACTCTCCTGTGGACGGATGTATGGGAAGTACTGGTTGTCGGCATCATCTGTATAAACACCGATGCGCATGCAGTCCTTGCGGTCTGAGTAGTTCTCGATAGGACCACGACCGTAGTAGTTGCTCTTCTCCATGGTGTATGGCATCTGCATCAACATACCGAAACGGAACATATCGCTTACCTTAGCACCCTCTGTAGCCTTGAAGTCTTCTGTTACCTTCACGGCACCTGTATTGGCGAATACTACGTAGGTGATATCCATCTGACCCTGAACCTCCGGCATATCGAATGATGTGAGGATTGTTACCGAGTTGGTCTTCTTATCCTTCTTCACGTCGATGTTCTTCAGGTTCATCTGAGGGTTCTTCCAAGCCTTGAACTTCTTCTGGAGGCCTGCACCCATATCGTTGTCGGTAGGAGCACGCCAGAAGTTTGGCTTCAAGGTACCACCCTCGCCGAGCAATGACTTGCCATTGTAAGCATACTCAGAGATAAGACCGGTAGAACGGTCGATCTTGAAGGTGAGGTTAGGGGTGGTAACAGCTACCACATTGTTCTTCTTGGCAGCAAGCTTCATCTTCTTCTTGCCATGTCCCTGAGCCAGCATCTTGCTGCAGTCGCCAGAGCAAGCCTGCTTGGTAACTACCGGCAACTGGGCATAAGCCATCACCTGACCGGCTGTGAGCAGTGGTTCAGCCTCCTTCAGACGGAAGTCGATGTTGAGGAATACCTCCTTGCCCTTGATCTTGCTCTTGTCGTAAGGGATGGTGAAGTTCTTGGTCTGCTGTGCAGGTACATCGAGGTCAGCAATGGTACCATTCTGAGTCTCTACGCCATCCTCTTCCAGCCTCCATGCCAGTGCATAGTTGCTCAGGTCGCGGAAGAAGTTCTCATTGTGTACGCTTACCTCGCCTGTCTCGGCATTCACCATCTTAGTCCAGATGTTCTGGTACTGATAAGCCACCTCGTAAGCATGAGGGTTCATCTGACGGTCTGGACCGATGATACCATTACAGTTGAAGTTATTGTCGCTAGGATCATACTTGTTGTAATCACCACCATAGCAATATTCTATCTTGCGAAGCTCCTCATTGTTCATCTTGTAAGGCAGGATGCTCATAGGCTTCACGATATTGCGGTGCAATGCCTGATCTACGAAATCCCAGTCGAAACCACCCTGGAGGATAGGATACTTGCGGATCAGATCCCAGTAATCGCTCAGATTACCGCCAGAGTTACCCATGGTGTGGTTGTACTCACACTGGATGAGAGGCATCGGACTGTTTGGATCCTTGGCATACTTCTCGGAAGCTGCTACAGGGTAATACATTGGGCAGAAGATATCTGTACCCTCGCCACGGCGAGCCTGCTCGTACTGAACAGGGCGGGTCTTGTCCTGGCTCTTGATCCACTTGTAAGCCTGCAGGAAGTTGTCGCCCATCACGGTCTCGTTACCCAAGCTCCATGTTACGATAGAAGGATGGTTGAAGAACATAGACACATTGTGCTGGTTGCGCTCCATGATCTGCTTGGCAAACTCAGGCTTTTTGGCAGCCGCATCGTCGCCATACCCGAAACCATGGCTCTCCTGGTTAGCCTCAGCCACAACATACAATCCGTACTTGTCGCAGAGATCATACCAGCGAGGATCGTCTGGATAGTGGCAGGTACGAACGGCATTGATGTTCATGCGCTTCATCATCATGATGTCCTGAATCATGCGCTGCTCACTTACATTGTAGCCCTCATCAGGATCCATCTCATGACGGTCGGCACCCTTCAGGAGAACAGGCTGGCCATTGACCAGGAACTGCTTGTTCTTGATCTCCACCTTACGGAAACCTACCTTTACCTGTACAATCTCGTATGGCAGATACATACCGCCATTCTGGATAGGAGATACAACGAGGGTATAGAGGTTAGGAGTCTCAGCACTCCACTTGCGAACATTCTTCACACGGAGCTGATACTTAGCCACACCATTCTTTACATTATCGGTACCTGTAACGATTACCTCCTTGCCATCCGGGTCGTAAAGACCGAAGTATGCCAGGGTATTACCCTGCACCTTGGCTGTGATGTTGAGGTAACCATCCTTATAGTTGTTCTTCAAATCTGTCTCTACACGGACATCAAGCAGACGATGATCCTTAGAGCGGGCATAGAGATAGTTCTCTCGAGCCGGACCGCTCAGACGCCAGAAGTCCTGATCCTCACACCATGAACCGTCACACCAGCGGAATGTCTGGAAGGCGATGAGGTTCTTGCCCTTCTTCAGGAATGGAGTGATATCAAACTCAGCGGCAACCTTGCTATCCTCTGCATAACCGGCAAACTTTCCGTTAACATAGAGATAGATGTTGGATGTTACACTACCGAAGTGAGCGATGACGCGCTTGCCATCCCAGTTGGATGGGATATTGATTTCACGGCGATAAGAACCTACGTGGTTGTCCTTGGTAGGAACAGCTGGTGGCTGCTGGTCGAAGTGGCCACGCCATCCGAAGCCCACGTTTACATACTCAGGCTGGCCATAGCCCAACATCTCCCAGTTGCCTGGCATCTGGATGTTGTTCCATTTTGAGTCATCAAGGTCAGTCTTGTAGAAATCCGTAGGGCGCTCATCTGCATTGGCTACCCAGTTGAACTTCCATGTGCCCTCGAGCGACAGGTAGTTCATACTCTTCTTCTTGTCAAGATACTCAGCACCAGTTCCAGGGAAGTCGTTAGGATCGTAAGCGAAGTGCATTGTGTGCAGAGGCAAACGATTGATTTCATTCACTTGGAGGTCGTGCCACTCTGTGAAAGTAGGCTGTTTGATGGCTACCGTCTTTACAGACGACTTAATGGCAGCCTTCGGTTTTCTTGCACCAAAGGCCACCATTGCCAATCCTGCCATACTCAATGTTACGAACAGTCTTTTATTCATTACTATTATAGTTTTGTATTAAGATATTTATCATATTCACAGATAGTTGCAATTTTGTCAGTTTGTTGAATTCTGTTAAACGATGATTGCAGTATTATCATTTCATGCTGCAAATGTAATTAAAATAATTTAGAAACGAGCAGAGCGACCGTGTTTTTTATCATTTTTTCAACACTGGAGCACCATTTTCCCAGGAAATAGGTATCCAGAGATGACGACTGTCGCTCAAATGCTTCGGATTCCACATATCTGCCATGAATACATAGTCGGCGCCATGGAACATCTTCTTCTGTGCTGCAGTTTCCACCTTATATATATAGGTACCCTGTGCACCGAAGGTCTTGTCGGCACCCTCGCCACGGCATGGATTAGGCAACTGCTCCCAAGGGCCGAAGATATTCTTAGCCTTGAACATGCGGGCTGCATTTGGAGCCCAACCGGTACATCCGCTGGTAATCATCCAGTAGGTGCCATCCTGCTTGAAGATGGTTGGAGCCTCGTTCTGTCCGCCGGCAGCTACTCGTACGTAGCAACCGTTGTGCTGCATGTAGTCATCTGTCAACTGTGCAATCTGGAGTGTCAGGTTTTCCTCTGAAGAATAGATGTGGTAAGCCTTTCCATCATCGTCGATGAAGATGGTCATATCTCTCGACATCTGTCCACCCTGGAAGTCTCTCATCCAGAACATACCCCGTTCTATCTGCTTGCGCCAAGCTGGAGTCCACCACTCTTTCAATTCTGGGAAGAGAAGCTGATGCTTGAGGTCGGTGGTATCAGGCTTGGAGAATCCGATAGGATAAAGACCTGGATTCACTCTGCCTGAGCGGATGAACTTGAATGGTCCGAAAGGAGTATCGCTGGTTGCCACACCATAGCGGGCTGCAGCATATCCCTGCCCTTTAAATTCGAGATGGAACCACATGACGAATTTCCTGGTCTTCTGATTATAGAGCACCTTAGGGCGCTCGATGATGCAACCACCCTCGATATCACTACCCGGTTCATTGGATACAGGGAGCACCAATCCATGGTTGGTCCATTTCTTGAGATCCTTGGAAGTAAAGCAGCTTACGCCGAGAGAGCTGTAAGGCTTGCCATCCTGCGAACGGCTTTCGCCATACCAGTAGTAGGTACCCTTGTAGTTGAAGATGTTGCCACCATGTGCATTGATATGCTTGCCGGTATTGTCTTTCCATACTCCTCCGTCCATCGGAGCCTGTGCCAGAATTGGGAGACAAGCCATCATCCACAACATGATAAATGTGAATAGTTTGTTCATTTTGCTGATGTTATTATTAAGTTAGTAAAACGCTAATTGTTTATTTCGGTTACAAAATTAGGAAAAAAGCCCCTTTTAGGGGGCTAATATTCGGTATAAAAGGGATACAAATCGAGAAAATGCAGGAAAAATAATGCTAACTGTACGGTTGAAATTACCCAATATGCCCGTACAGGTTTTTATATTTTCACAGAATCAATGAAGGCTCAGAGGAGATTATCCATCAATGGACAATTTCATCTGAGCCTTTATTTATTAGAATACTTATTTAGTCTAGAAGATTACTTCTCTGCTAACTGACCTGCTGATGTTGGCCAATATGGGTTCTGATACAATGGACTCTTCTCTACAGAAGAATAATCACTTGCTGTAAGCAGGAACTGCTTGATAGGAAGTGGCTGCAGATAGTGAGCCATGTGCCAGGTGAAACCATCCTTGTAGCTGTTGGTAGCTGTCATGTTCACCTCCAATGGACGATAGTACTCGCTCAGAGAAGAGCTTGATACGTTGGCATTAGAAGAACCATCGGCATTCAGGTTGTTATACCAGCTCTGCATTGGAGTATTCCAGAGATGAATACCCTCCATGTGAGCAGGAGTTGTCATCAACTGATCGTATGAACGCCAACGCTGCAAATCCATACCACGAAGACCTTCTGAAATCAACTCGCAACGACGCTCACGACGGATATTGTAGAGAATCTTATCGGTCAACTGCTTGCCTGCAGAGTAAGAACCCCAGTCGGCAGTTTCCTTGCTCATCTCTGTAGCATCGATGGTAACCTGTGGGTTAACAGCATCACCTGTGAAGCCGGCAGCCTTACGTACATCCTTCCAATACTCCAGAACCTTGCCAGAAAGACTGTTGGTCAACATATACTCAGCCTCCATGTAGTTCAGCAGCGCCTCGGTAGCACGGAAGATTTCAGCTGCATTGTAGCAGTTACCATTACCTGTATTAGCCTTATCAAAGGTACCACCCTTACGGATTGCATAACCTGTAGAATAGTCATTCTCGGTATTACGTGTGGTAATGGTTGGATATGGCTCGTCGATGACATAGTGATCCTCTGAAGCAGACATATTCTTGAATACATTCTTCTGTCCAGGAACCTTCAGGAAGATGGTGAGACGAGGGTCACGATTGGTAGCTACATCGGCGATAGTCTGGTCGCTATAGGTATAGGCTGAATTATAGATAGGCTTACCATCCTTCATCACATAGCCCTCTACCATAGAGCGGGTAAGACCTACGCCAAAGTCTCCATGCTGGACACCAACCTCCACATTATTGACTACACCCAACTCCTTGCTATACTGGCGCCAAAGGATAACCTCAGGTGTACCCGACATATCTGTAGTACCCCAGATATTGAAGTAAGGGTTCTGAGGATCACCTTCCTTCTGAGGAATAGTACCGGTGTTCACCATCAACTGATCCTTATACTTGTCAGCTACCATTTCGGCAGCCTTGGCACTCTCCTGCAGGAAATACTTAGCCTCAGCATCAACAGAACCTGTAGGATACTGATAATTGGCATTATACTCCTTAGCCTTGCCTGGCCATCCCTCGCCGTTAGGAACGAAAGCTGTGCCGGCAAAATAAGTCAGCCAAGAACCCTCGTAGAGAGCCACACGGCTCTTGAACAGGCGGGCTGCATCTGGAGAGATACGGGTATGGTTCTTGTCAAAACCATCCTGCATCAGCGAGATAGCCTTGTCCAAGTCTTCCATGATGAAACGAGCTACCTCGTTGCAAGGCTGACGCTTATTGGCAGCCACCAGGATTTCCTCATTATCAGGGAAAGCCTCGGTTACAATAGGAAGGTCGCCCCACTTCTGCAACATATCAAAGTAGCAGTATGCTCTCATGAAGTAGATCTCACCGATATACTGGTTGATGATCGCCTCACTACCAGAGATCTTACCAGCCTTCTGAGCCTCGAGGATAGAATTGAGCTGGTAATTGATGTTGCGGATATTATTCCAAGACCAGTTGCCGTTATCATTGGCTGTTTTCCAAAGTCCTGTGGCAAACTTGCCATCACCATTCCAGTTGATCTGGTTGTCGGTATTCACATCGCCGGCATAAAGACCGTAGCTCCAGTTGGCGTGCCCTGGCAAGACATCACCATAGAACTGATCGGCAGCAGCTTTCACCTTTGCCTCTGAAGTAAAGAATCCATCAGAAGGTAAGCTTGATGGTGGCTCCTGCTCCAGATAATCACTACAAGAAGAGAAGGATGCAGCAAGTGCCAATGACATAAGTGCTATATGTTTGAATTTCATATTAATATCTCCTTTTAATTATAATGTAACGTTAACACCGAAAGAGAAAGTGCGAGAGAGAGGATAACCATTACCATAAGCGGTATCGATGGTCTCTGGGTCGAACTGACTTGGAAGATCGGTGATAGTGAACAAATTCTCTGCTGAAACGAAGAAGCGGACATTGCCCAAACCTGCCTTAGAAACCAAGCTCTGTGGCAAGGTATAGCCAATCTGAAGGTTCTTCATACGCAAATAAGCTGCATTGAGCAAATAGCGTGTCTGGGTATGGATGTTCTTCTCGCTGTACTGTGGACGTGGCAGATAGGCATTCAGATTCTCTGATTCGTAGCCATTCTTGACAGACCATGTTTCAGAATCGCGGAAGTAGTCCTGAACGCCGGTAATACCTGCAGCCCACCATACACCAGAGTTGGTAGCTCCAAACAGATATTCTCTCGCACCCCATGAACCATTCACATTATAATCACGCTTCATGACACCCTGCATGAATGCACGGAAGTCAAATCCCTTCCAGCTGGCAGTGAGATCAAGACCGAAGAGATAACGAGGAGTATTGTTACCGATAACCTTCAGGTCGCCATGGTCTGATAAAGTATTGCTGCCATTGGAAATCTTGCCGTCGCCATCCAGATCCTTGTACATGATATCACCAGCAGCCCACTTGTCGCCAAGCTGGCTCTGTCCACCATTTGGCAAAGTAGCCAGATGCTGGTTCATCTCATCATTAGTCTTGGCAATTCCGATGGTTTCATAACCCCAGATTTCGCCTACCTTGCGGTTCTCGATATAGCTAGACAAGGAACCTGTAGGGTTGTTTGGATAACGGGTTACCTTAGCCTGAGCATCTGAAACATTGAATGTTACACCATAGTTCAAGCCATTCTCCAGATGATCGCGCCAGCCAATCTGCAACTCCCAACCAGTGGTACGGAGGTCGGTATTGTTGGTCTTAGGAACAGCAGTTCCCAAAAGTGCAGGCAACTCAGGAGCAGGACCTACCATATCCTTGGTATTACGTACATAGTAATCGAAGGAACCAGTCAGGCGGTTGTTGAAAGCACCCCAGTCGAGACCGACATCATAGCTTTCTACCTTTTCCCAACCCAAGGCTGCGGAAACCAGACCTGGAGCTGCAGTAATATTGGTCTTCTTGCCTCCCTGAAGCCAGGCACCTGCGACAGAATTATAAGCTACTGTAGAATAGGTCTGATACCAGTTATCAATATTCTGGTTACCCAAAGAACCGTAAGATGCACGGAGCTTCAAGGTATTTACTGTATTCTCCAATGGCTTCCAGAAGTTCTCGTGAGCGATGTTCCAACCCAAAGAGAAGGATGGGAAGGTCTTCCACATGTTGTTTCTGCGGAACTTGGAAGTACCGTCATGACGGATATTGAACTCGAAAAGATACTTCTCATCATAGTTGTAGTTCAAGCGGCCGAAGAAACCGGCTGTCTGCCACTGGTTACGTCCACCATTCACGGAAGGAACGATTTCCTTACCTTCGTAGCTCAAGCCATTGGTCAGATCCACCTCCAGACGAGACTCATCCAAGACACCATCACGCTGCAGACCGAATTCGGTCTTTCTCAACTGCTCTGCCTGGAAACCACCCATTACGTGGAAGTTATGCTTCTTAGCCAGAGAGAAGTTGTACTCGGTATAAGCCTGGAAGTTATAGTAGTTCTCCTTATATTCATCCTCATGCACATTGGAACCCTTGTCGTAAACGATAGGATTGCCGGCAACATCATGGTTGTAGAGCATCTTCTTGTCCCAGTGGCGTGCTGTGTTCTCTGAACGATAGGTGAAGTCGATATGAGTTCTCCAGTTCTTGATAGGCTCAATCAACAGGTTCACCTGCTGGTTCAGGATGTCACGCTCCTTGGTATCCTTACCTGCTGTAGCCAGACCGAGGGCAGGAGAAGGTGCAGAATAATAGTAACCGTTGCGATCCTGCAAAGGCAATACTGGCCAACCCTGACGTGCCAAGTCCTGATACAGACTGTTGGTCAAAGTAGCAGGGCGCTGGAAATCGGTACGGGTCCAGCGGGTAGAGTAATCCAGATGCAGCCAATCAGTAATCTGCGCACCAATCTTAGCTGCCGTATTGTAACGGTCGTTCTTATCCTTATCCAGCTTCATGAAACCACCATTGTGCAGGTAGTTGAAAGAAGCATAGAAATTAAACTTATCATTACCGCCGCTTACACTTGCGTTATGCTCCTGAGAGAAGGCAGTGCTCTTATACAAGGCATCATACCAATCTACATCATCTACACCAAAGCCGTAGCCATCATTCCATGTTGTACCGTTGCTGGAATCGATACCGTAGAGCAGGTTACCATTGGCATCCTTTCGGGTACCAGGACCTACAGGAGTGGCATTGTGATAAGCCACGATCTTATCCATACGCTCCTGATCGAAGAACACACCACTACCACCGTTGGTATGAGCATCGTTTACCCATGCTGCATAGTCAACAGAGTTCATCATGTGCTTGCCACGAATCATACCGCTGAAACGGAAGCTGTTATTATAGTTGACTGTAACCTTACCCGACTTACCTTTCTTGGTAGTAACCAAGATTACACCGAAAGGTGCACGGGAACCATAGATAGACGCCGAAGCGGCATCCTTCAAAACCTGCATACTCTCGATATCATTTGTATTGAGGGTATTCAATGCCATATTGGTAGGCACACCATCTATGATATAAAGAGGGTCCTGAGAAGAGTTGAAAGAACCGATACCACGAATACGCACGGTTCCTGAACCAATAGGAGAACCATCGGTAGTAACAGTCATACCAGGAACACGACCCTGCAAAGCACGCATCGGGTCTGTCTCTGAACTTGTCTTCAGGTTCTTGGTTGAAACCACAGCCACGGAACCGGTCAAGTCAGCCTTCTTCTGAGTGGTATAACCTGTTACAACTACTTCCTGCAAGTCGTTGGCATCTTCCTGAAGTGTTACCTCCATATTGTCTGAAGCCTTTACTTCTTGCGTCTTATATCCAATATAAGATATAACAAGTGTGGAACCAGGAGCACATTCTACATGAAAGTTACCATCAAAGTCGGTAACAGTACCAGTCTTTGTGCCTTTCACCATAACAGATGCACCAATGACTGTCTCACCGGCAGCATCCTTTACGATGCCATTTACATTTACCTGCTGTGCACTAGCAACGGTACAAACAGCACAGAGCGCAGAGCTCATTAGTAATCTTGAAAGATTGTTCATACTATTATAACATTTTAAGTTTCAAAAATTGTTATTGCTTGATTTCTGCCGCAAAATTAGGGAAAAGACTGTTATATAAATAGAAAAAATCGTTCCTGCAACAATAATTATGTTACATGAAACGATTTTCTTATCTTTTGCTAAGATTTTAAAGTACTTATTTTAAAGGAGTTAGAAAACTATTTTCTTTTAGATAACTGTTTATTTCTGAAATCGGTAGGAAGAACGCCAAACTGCTTCCTGAAGCATGAAGAGAAATAGCCCGGTAACGCAAAGCCTACTTCTGCCGAGACTTCAGCTACAGTCTTATCAGTCTGCATCAGGAGCGTATAGGCTCTCTGCAGACGCATCTCTTTGAGGAGCTCGACAGGCGTTTTTCCTGTCATAGCCTTCACCTTGCGATAGAGCTGTACTTTACTCAACTGCATCTCGGCTCCCAAATCATCCATCTTCATATCAGCATTGCCCATATTCGCAAGAATCTTCTTCTTGAAACGGTCCATGAAGTAACGATCACTCTCATCCAAGTGATTCAGTTCAGCAGCCCAGCCCTCCTTGTTCTCTATGAATCCACGAGCCACGGCTTTCTGCTTCTGCAGCTTCTTTCTATATACCTTATATATATAGAAGATGATAATGAGCAGAACTAAGACGAAAACGATGGCGACCACAAGTATCCATTTCTGGATACGGGATACCTCAGAATAAGAATCAAGACTGTCAGAAATCTGATCCAGATTCTTCATCTTGACTTCCAAATCCTGATATTGTAGAGCGACAGCATCACAGTTTTCAGAGGTAGCAAGGAATGATTTCATCACATTATCCTTCTTATAGGGTTTACCCTGAAGGATATTCATCGCCAATTCCATAATCTTCTCGCCCTGGGTAGGATAGACATAAGAAGCAGCAAACTGTCCTCTCTTCACTCTATCCACTCCTTCCCATTCTCCAGGCAATCCATCAATGCCTACTATCAGCATCTGCTTATCAATGCCTCGTCTCTCTGCTTCCAGAAAGGCTCCTATGGCACCTAGGTCGCTATGTCCAAACACGCCATCCGCATGTCCGCCCTTATCCAGATATTGCTTCATCAACTCCTGGGCTCGCTCCAACTTCCAGTTGCTTTCCAGGGTAACCACCTTGATTCCCGGATAATTCTTCATCACCTCGTAGAAACCACGATGGCGCTCAATGACAGGAGAAGCATCTTTCAAGCCCGTAATCTCAACAACGGTACCTTTTCCATCCAGTTTCCTGACAAGAAAGCGGGCTACTTCCCTACCCGCTTCTACATTATCGCCACCGATGGAAGCTGTATAATGGGATGTCTTTACCTTTCTGTCGAAGAGAATAACCGGGATATGAGCACGATAAGCTCGCTCGATGGCAGGTGTTACATCATTCACGTTATCAGGGGCAACAACGATCAGATCTACCTTCCTGGCTATCATACTGTCTATCTGACGAGCCTGGCGCTGCCCGTCATTCTCTGCAGTAGTAAACAGCAAATCCACATTCTTATATTGATACTGCGCCAGTCGCATCTCATTATTCACCTTCTCGCGCCAAACTCCGCTACAACATTGCGACACACCTATCACCACATTCTTCTGGGTGCAAGCACCAAGAAGAAGGAGCATACTAAAAGATAGTACTATTAAGATAATATTGATTCTTTTCATTGATTTTATACTTCTTCCATCCGTTTAAGTTCCCACCCCTCAAACTGCATGATGATGAGATGGAGTTTTGTACCTTGGCGCAAAGCTTCAACCCTTGGAGCCTCGGCATATCGATGAATCTGATCTAGAGCCTCACGCCACTGTTTCTCTGCCTTGGTCATAGGCTTGCCATCTTCCGTGAACTCACCTTCAACTATCGCAGAGAAATCTTTCTTCGAAAGAACCTTCAACTCCAGAATGTAGCTATGCTGACTGGCATAATGGGTAAGGTCTGGCAAAAGGAAGAAATCACAATAGCCATGATTCAACTCCAACTCTGGAGCCGTGATATAATAATCATTCAGATTCAGATAAGCCATAAAGAATCCCTGCAGGTTTCGCTCAGCCTCAATGCCATCACGCACCGAAGAAACCTTGGCATAGGCATCCGCCATAAAGCGCAATCCTTCTTCCCACTTACCATCATATGCCATATCATAATAGTAATCGGTGAGCTGGTTGACATCCACATAAGCCTTTGCCTGATACTCCTCTTCCAGATAACCATAATACTGCTTGCGGACATTATTGTTTGGAATGCCCAGAATGAGCTTGGAGCCACGAGTTCCCTTGATGGTCAACATGCCATAATAGAACAGAAGACTTGGGAATATCTCTGCCTTTGGAATCTGATACGCAGAAAACGACTCATAAAGCTGGGTAACAATCTGCTCCTCTTCTGCTATCTTGCGGATAATGCCCTTACGCTCTCCATCCAGCTTGTCAAACTGCAAGAGTTTCTTCATTTTGCCGTAATCGGTACGGGTATTCGGGTCAATCATCTCTTCAGGCGGACATCCGGCATCCATATAATTGCGAAGGTAATAAAGAACCATATCACAATTAAACATACGAGTTTTCTTCTTCAATGCCTGTTTAGCAAAGCAATAGTTATCATACCATGGCTTCATATCATTGACGATGGCATCAATATCACTATCGGCAGGAATACTACCATGCTCCTTATAATAGGTAAACATCTCCACCACATCAGTGGTAGAGAAGCCCAGCATCTCATCAAACTCCGGCTTGATAGAAATGTTCCAACCTATATTGAATCCACTCGTCACATCATCCAGGGTTACAGGGCTCACACCCATCATGAAGATACGCTCAAAATTACCCTTGAACTTCTTGAAGACATCACGATAAAAGCCGTCGGCATGGGTAATCGCATGATACACATTCTCACCACGTTCGTTGAGTATGACATTCGTGAAGTTGTCATACTCATCGATGATGAGATACAGATGATACTGGTGCGCCTTGGCAGCCTTGAATATCAGTTCCATCTTTTCCTCGAAATCTTCCTGCGCCAGGATTTCTTCCATCTCTGCCTGATAATATTCTGAGTATTGACGGACAAAAGCATCGAGGTTGATGCTGAGATAAGAATTAAACTTCGTCTCAAGCTTGTCGATATTACCCGTAATCTGGGAGAAATCGAGGAACAGCACCTGATACTTTCCCTGCAAAGGAGTAGGATGCTGGCCTATCCACAGATTTCCAAAAAGACTCTGGAACTTATGGCTCTGCGTACAGTCATAGTAAGAATAGAGCATACTCAAGAATATGCTCTTACCAAAACGACGAGGGCGGATGAAGAAGAGATTGCGAGGCTGCTTCTCCAGCTCTGGGATAAACATCGTCTTATCCACATAATATAGATTCTGCTCTATTACCGTAGCAAAATCTGCCACCCCATAAGGTACTTGTTTAACTTGCTGTTCCATCATGATCTATCCTTAAAAACACTATCTGTGTGCAAAGATAGCATAAAAAAACGAAAAAGCCACAGTTTGCGTTTACAAATTGCGGCTTTTATTATATTTTATCCGAAACACACGTTCCTACCATACGACTTTCTTGTTGCCCATAATATAAAATTGCTTCCTTGCATCATATAAGTTGCATTATTGTTATCATCCATCTCACCCTTGCCAATTCGCAAGGCGAGGTATGTGATGAGGAAGAGGCTATCTATTACACCTTCGGACCTGGGAAGGCGCAGAAAGTTACAGATGTCATCAAGAAAAAAAGTCCTGAGACATCATAAGAAAATGCTTCATTACCAAAATAAACGTCTCCAAAAGTGCGTTTCTCAAATTTTATTTGTACTTTTGCAGTGTCATTCAGAACTTTGTTTTATTTTTACAGCACGATAATAAACAAAATGTCTGGATATGGCAAGCATCCCGGTGCACCAACAGAGTAGCTTAGGTACACTCTGATAAAGAAGATAAATGATAGTGCTGCGTTAATTAAATAAATCAGATTCAACATGTCGTTTCTAACTCGAACATATCCTTTTAAACAGAGTAAACACTTGCTAAAAGATAGTAGCATCTTTGGCTTCATCATTTGGGTAATTTTATATTTTCTGCAGCCATTTGGACTCTGCTTATATCAAGGTAACAAATGCTTTGTTGCTACATTATTCGGACTGGTAACTTTTGGATGCCACATAACATACGCTGCAACGATATTGAAGTATTTGCATCAAACTATCAAGCCCTGGCGTATCTGGCATGAAGGAGTAGCTATACTCGGACTGATTTTCATCATTGCCTTCGGTAATTTCCTCCTATTCTCATACTTGTTTCATTATACGATTACATTCAGTCTGTTTCTCTTGTTTCTAAATTGGACTATTATCATAGGCATATTTCTTACGACATTATCTATCGGAATGCAATACAACAGAACATTACGAGAGAGAATGGAAGAGTTGTTGCGCAATACAACAAAGGAACAGGAAGAAGTATCTATTACCATCCATGATACTAACGTAAGAGGAAACGATCTGTCGATTGCCATCAACGATCTACTTTATATGGAAGCACAGAAAAACAATGTATCCGTCTGTTTTCTAAAAGAAGGTAATGTTGTTGCTGTTGATATCCATACAACACTAACCCATGCTCTTGAAGAGTTGAAAGAGTTTGAGAACATTTTCCAATGTCACCGTTCTTTTGCTGTCAATGTGAATAATATCACTTCGGCACGAGGCAACTCAAATGGTTATCAACTGACTCTCGGAAATTGCACAAACATCATACCCGTTTCCCGAAGATTTGTGCCCAAGTTAAAGACTTATCTTACATAGTTATTTGTCCTTCAACTTAGTTATTCGGCATCTTAACTAGCTTTCTATCATAAGTTTTAGTTGTATATCCTAAGAATTTGGTAACTCCAGTTTCATGCAGTATCTTTGCGGCATGAAACATCGAATAATACATATCGCATTGCTGCTGACTTCAGTCTGCAACCTGGCTGCACAGACCATCATATCAGGCATGGTAAAAAGCGGTCAGGAACCGCTTGTTGGTGCCAATGTTTTCATCATGGGCACAATTGATGGATGCCTGACAGATTCTCTGGGCAGGTTTTCCTTTTCCACATCAAAAACCGGAGAAGCGTCTATCAAGATTACCATGATTGGTTTTGAAGAATATATGCAGACTACAGATGCCTGCAAGTTACATAATCTTTCTATCCAAATGAAAGAAAAAGCTACGGCAATCCAAGAAGTTGTAATATCTGCCAGCACTTACAGTTTCGGGAAAAGTGACAACTTCAAGACTATGGATGCCTTAGATGTTGTGATGGCAGGTAATTCATGCGGGGACATTGTTGCAACCCTGCAAACTTTACCCGGCACTCAAAAAGTGGGAGAAAACGGAAAGCTCTATGTCCGTGGTGGAGAAAGCGAAGAATGCCAGACTTTCATTAACGGAATGCACGTCCTTGTTCCATATAGTACAAACACTGAAAATACTGCTGTACGTGGACGATTCTCTCCTTTTATATTTAAAGGTATCAACTTTTCTCTTGGTGGATATAGCGGAGAATATGGACAAGCACTTTCCTCCGTTCTCCCTATGGAAACATCAGATGCTGCAACAAGTGACAAATATGGAGTCAGCGCATCATTGGTTGACTGGAACATCGGTGGCACCAAGGCATATTCCCACAGCAGCTTATCCTTTAATGCCGCACTGACAAGTTTGGGAATCTACAATCAGTTATTTTCAGAAAGGCTTGATTTCAACAAGCCTTATCTGAAACTATCTGGCGAATCACAATACAAGAATGAGTTCCGAAATGCCGGAATATTGAAAACATACGTTGGCTATGATTATACATCTGTAGGACAGCATATAGACAACCAAAACCTTTCGCTCAAAGAGAATAATATCTATGCCAACACAACCTATAAGGCACAGTGGGGTGCTGGCTACACGCTCTTTTGTGGTATGGCAAGCTCATCGGTATTCAACGATATAGAAGATGCGAAGATTGCTGGTGACCGATATTACAACTTCAGGAATGAGATACATCTGAAAACAGGAATACGCAAAATTTGCTCGGATGCACTAAAAATATCGGCAGGAATGGAGGACTATCTGCGAAACAGCCTCATGGAGTACGAAAACGATTGCTACAAGTTGGATTATAATATTCTTGCTGCTCATATTGATGCCCAATGGAGGATGATGCCCCATGTGTTCCTGAATATTTCGACAAGGACAGAATATATGGCTCATGCCAACTGGCTGTTTATGCCAAGGGCTACACTATGTTATATTCCTAACAAGAATTTTCAGCTTTCATTTGCTACCGGTCGGTATAGCCAGACTCCAGAAGATGACTATCTTGCAACAAACAAGAAATCTCTTGGACAAAGTACGGCAGATCATGCTATCCTATCCATACAATATAAGTCGCCTGGTACACTCATACGAATAGAACCCTACTGGAAAAAATATCAGCGATTGCCTTTATGGGAAAAGGGTATTTACCAACCGAAAGGATATGGAAAGAGTAAAGGTATAGACATTTTTGTAGAAGAGCATTCGCTTTTCAAACATCTGACCACAGCATTTTCATATTCCTACAACGATTCCAAGCGATTCTATCACGAATACACAGAAGAGCGAATACCTGACTACGCCTCAAGGCATAATCTGAGATTGACAGCAAAATATTCATTCGGCAAAGCAATCATCGGGCTGACTGAATCGTATGCAAGCGGACGTCATTTTCTTATTGGCAAGACACCACATTATAATAGCGTAGATATAAACCTTACTTATCTGCTAAGTCCCAAGGTCATTATCTATTCTTCTCTGAACAACATCCTCGGCCGTACAAACATTTTCGGATATAATACTAACGGACGTTCGATAGTTCCATCTAGAGACAGTTTTTTATATATAGGCATATTTGTTTCACTTAAAAATAATAAAGCATATGACATTTCAAACTTTTAAACGATTCGTATTGATGTCTGTCTTCTTCATGACAACATCTGTAGTTATCTATGCCCAGCAATCCACAATGCAGGGGCTTATCGGACAGTCGCTTGCTAAACTTCAGCAACCGACATCAGAGAGCATACTTAATTGTATTGCAGAGATTGAAGCGTATTGATGATATGTTTCCTGATAGCATCCAGCCCAAGTTTCAGATAGCTTTGCAAAGTCTCAATTATTCCGTGATGAATCCGCATGCTCCACAAACAGAAAATCTTCTAAAAGAGACTGAAGAAACCATTGCCAAGATGGAGAATATAAAGCATGCTGACCCGTCTGACATCTGTACCCTTCGCGGTTTTCTCTATATGATACGCATCGTACAGAATCCAGGGCAAAACGGTCAACGCTATTATCTGGAAGTGATGCAGGATTACGAGAAAGCTCTCAAACTCAACCCTGATAATCAACTGGCCAAACAATTGCAGCAAAAGTTTTTTGAGGGAATGAAACAGCAAACCGGTAAATAAGAAACAGAGGTTGTTTTATCCACGGACAATCTCCCCTGAGCCCTGATGGCTCAAACTTGCATCACCACGCCAGATGGTATTGACAGAATGAGGATTGGTTGCGTAAGTAACAGGCAAACCATTCTCCAAAACGTTGACATCGGCAGAAGGCAAGCCTATCTGAATCTCACGAGGACCATTCGCACTGGCTGCATTGAGCATCACATTACGATTACCCTCTTCCTTAGTGCATGAATCAGTGAGGTCAAGTGTTTGGTTCAGCTTACTCAAGTGGTTCCGTAAGCTATCGGAGACGACTTGTTAAATTAACGGAGACGACTCAACAAGCTATCGATGACGACTCCGGAAGCTATCGGAGACGACTCCGGAAGCAGACGCAGATAGCTTCGTTGACTAACGCAAGTACTTGAGTTGGCTAACGCAAGTACTTGAGATGCTCAACGCAGCCTGTTTCGATGGGTCATGTAGGCTAATACCCGAAAACGTTAACGAACAATAAAAAACAGCTTAGATTTTGTGGAAACGCATCTTTTTTGTACTTTTGGGAAAAATAAGGCAGGAATGACTGAGCGAAAGATCATACATATCGACATGGATGCCTTCTTTGCTGCGGTAGAGCAAAGAGACAATCCGGAACTTCGGGGCAAACCGGTAGCGGTTGGCTTCGACGGACCTCGTGGTGTGGTTTCTACAGCCAGCTATGAGGCAAGGAAGTATGGCGTTCACTCGGCGCAATCCATCGCTCAAGCCAAGCAGCGCTGCCCTAACCTCATCATCGTGCCCTGCCGGCATGATTATTATGCTAAAATATCCCATCAGATACATCAGATATTCCAGGAATACACCGATCTCATTGAACCCATCTCCATTGATGAAGCCTTTCTGGATGTCACTCACAACAAGAAAGGGATAGAACTGGCGGTGGATATAGCCAAGGAAATCAAGGTCCGTATCAAGGAGGCAACAGGTCTCACAGCCTCAGCAGGTATCAGCTACTGCAAGTTTCTCGCCAAGGTGGCATCCGATTACCGGAAGCCAGACGGCATCTGCACCATCCATCCCGATAAGGCTCTCGATTTCATCGCCCAGCTCCCTGTAGAGGATTTCTGGGGTGTGGGCAAGAAAATACTGCAAAAGATGCATTTCATGGGTATCTTCAACGGAGCAGACCTGAGGAATGTATCCGAAGAACATCTTGTAGAAGTATTCGGGAAAGCCGGACATATCTTCTACCATTTTGCAAGAGGTATAGACGAACGCCCCGTCATCACCTATCGGGAACGCAAATCTGTGGGATGCGAACAGACTTTCCTGGAGGATATCTATGCCAAGTCGGCAGTGATTATCGAACTCTACCATACGGTTCTTGAACTGCTGGAGCGAATCGCCAAGAGCGGTTTTGAAGGAAGGACCTTAACCCTAAAGGTGAAGTTCTCGGATTTCACCCAGATTACCCGCAGCATCTCTCAGGAGAAGATTCTGACGAAAAAGGACGATATCCTTCCCCTGGCCAAGCGACTGCTTCAACTGGTAAATTACTCTTCGAGCCGTCCCATCCGTCTGTTGGGCCTATCCGTAAGCAATGCCACCTCAGAAGAAGCCCGGAAGGAAGACAAGGAGAACAGTACCCTGAAACCTGAGTACCGGGAGCTGGAACTCGAGTTTAAGGAATGGAAAGAATGAGAAAGGTGATGAGAAGGAGATGAAATGAAAGAAGAAAAGGAGATAAGCCCCGAATAGAAAGTGAAAAGCAGCTGACAGGCATATTCCTGCAGCTGCTTTTTCATTTTTACTGTTTTTTTCCAAAAACTAACATAAACCAATCTTAAACAACTAACTAACATTTTCCCAAAACAATCTTTTACCTAAAAGAAACTAATTACCTCTGAAAAACAATCCTATAAACCAAAATAACTAAAACCTATATACTTACTAAACCTATGAACTTACTAAAAACCTATGAACTTACTAAATCTTAAACTTTATAAACCATTAAAACCTAAACTTAAAAACTTGCAAATATTACTACCTCAAATACTTGAAACAATTTATTAACTTCAAATTTCTGGTGCAAAAGTATAAAGATTTAGCGAAAGTCATGGATAATTATCGTTCAAAAACTAGAAAAAAATGGTACTTTGCACTCTTTTCATCGAAAATGAACGATTTTTGCACCTTTCCCGAACGATTTTTTGAATCGCTATCGGTTATTTCCTTGAAAAAGAGTAAGGAGCATCATCTTTATGAGTACCTCGCTGCAAGTTTGGTTGCTCAGAAAGTCGATAGGTAATCTGTGTTCCCTGCATCAAAGAACGCATATCAAGATAGTTATGCTGGTAAGATTTGCCATTCAGCAACATTTCATCCACATAGCATCCCTTGCCTTCCGACTGGATATCTACTTCCTTGCCGTTCTCCAAATGAAGTTTCATCGACTTGAAATAAGGAGTTCCCAACACATACTGGCCACTTCCTGGACAAACAGGATAGAATCCCATCGCCGAGAAAACATACCAGGCTGAAGTCTGACCATTATCCTCATCACCACAATAGCCATCAGGAGCTGGCGTATAAAGCTTGTCCATCACCTGGCGAATCCAATACTGAGTCTTCCAAGGCTGACCGCTATAGCCATAGAGATAGATGGCGTGCTGGACAGGCTGGTTGCCATGTGCATAATTTCCCATATCCATCACCTGCATCTCACGGATTTCATGAATCGTATATCCATAGTAACTATTATCGAAGACAGGAGGCAGGATAAAGACAGAGTCGAGCATCTGATTGAAAGCATCCTTACCACCCATCAGCTGGATCAATCCCTGAGGATCATGGAACACCGACCAGGTATAATGCCAGGCATTACCCTCAGTAAAGGCATCACCCCACTTCAGAGGATTGAAAGGAGACATAAACTTGCCATTCTTCAATCTGCCACGCATCAGGGTTGTTTCCTTATCAAACACCTTCTGATAATTCATCGCACGCTTGGCAAAAGGCTTCAGCTCCCTAGCCGACTTTCCCAAAGCCTTACCCAACTGATAGATGCACCAGTCATCGTAAGCATATTCCAAGGTACGGGCTACACTCTCATTGATCTTCACATCGTATGGCACGTAACCCAACTTATTGTAATACTCATATCCCAAACGTCCGGTAGAGTTTACCTGTGGATGAACAGCCTGGGTACCATGAACCACAGCCTGCCAAAGCGTCTCCATATCATAGCCGCGCAAACCGGAAAGATAAGCATCGGCTACCACAGAGGCAGAATTATTACCTACCATACAACCACGATGACCCGGACTCGCCCACTCTGGCAGGAAACCACTCTCCTTATAAGTATTGGCAAGACCTTTCTGAATCTTCACGTTTTCAGATGGATACATCAGGTTGAGAAGAGGGAAGAGACAGCGGAAAGTATCCCAGAAACCAGTATCCGTGAACATATAGCCCTTCTGAACCGTACCATTGTAAGGACTGTAATGCACGATTTCGCCAGCAGCATCCTTCTCGTAGAAAGCACGAGGGAAGAGTACCGAACGATAGAGACAGCTATAGAAAGTACGGAGATGATCGATACTCTCATCCTCGACCTCTATCTTTCCCAGAACTTCATTCCAGCGCTGACGGCCCTGCTGTTTGAGCTGATCCATATCCGCCTGTCCCAATTCCTTGAGATTCTGCATAGCCTGAGCACTGCTGATAAACGAAGAAGCTACACGTGCCTGAATTTTCTCTCCACGCTGACGGGTTTTGAAAGTAATGATGGCACCCACGTGGTTTCCCTTCTGTTCGCTGGCAGAAATCAGTTGACCATCCTTCACACTGACAAATGCATCAAAGTCGTGATCGAACTCGATGACAAAGTAATTGCGGAAATTATCAGGTACTCCCCCACTGTTGCGGGTAGAAAAACCGATTACTTTCCGTTCAGCAGGAATCACCTGAATGCAACTTCCCTTGTCAAAGGCATCAATCACCACATTTGCCTGATCAGTCTTCGGGAAGGTGAAAGCCATCAAGGCAGCGCGCTCCGTAGGGCACAACTCTGCCGTTACATCATAGTCTGCCAGATAGACACTATAATAATAAGGTATAGCCTTCTCTGCCTTGTGAGAGAACCAGCTGGCTCGCTTCGCCTCATCAAAGACCGGTTTACCCACGGTAGGCAAGAGAGAGAACTGACCATAATCATTAATCCAAGGACTTGGCTGATGCGTTTGCTTCAATCCTCTGATTTTTTTAGCTGAATAGGTGTATTGCCATCCATCCCCCATCTTTCCGGTCTGAGGAACCCAGAAGTTCATACCCCAAGGCATTGCTATGGCTGGATAAGTATTTCCTGTAGAAAGCTCGGGGTTGGAATCTGAACCCACGAGTGGATTGACGAAATCTACGGCATTCGTTACGTTCACCTTGACTGCATGTGCCAGCAAGGTGAGACATACAAATAGTAATAAAAGTGATTTTCTTTTCATTTTCTTCTGAAAATTAGTTATTATTAGAAACTACGTAAATTATATGATGTCATATTATACATTTCCTACATCTCCCGGTAAAATGCCATACTCATCCTTAAAACACTTGGTGAAATAAGAAGGAGCAGAGAAGCCCACATCATAGGCAACCTCGGAGACACTCATACTGCGGGATTCCAGCAAACGCTTTGCTTTCGCCAAGCGAGCCTTGCGGAGCAGATCAACGACAGAAGAACCCGTCATCGCCTTCACCTTGCGATAAAGCTGGACGCGGCTCAAGCCTATCTGCTTACCGATATCCTCGACGCCAAACTCGCTATCCGAGAGATTCTTCTGTATGATGGCGTGAAGCTGTTTCATAAACTGCTTATCACGATCTTCCAGATGAGAATCGGCGATTTCCTGCTCTGCCTCCAGAGTGCCCTGAAAAAGATGCTTCAGAAGTTTGCGCTGCTTCAACAGATTCTCTATACGTGCCAGGAGCACCTTGCTGTGGAATGGCTTGGTGATGTAGGAATCGGCACCATGTTCATAACCCTCGGCACGATGCTCTTCCAGATTCTTCGCCGTAAGCATGATGACAGGGATATGAGAGGTTGCCGTATGGGTCTTCAGATTCTGGGTAAACTCCAAACCGTCCATCACCGGCATCATCACATCACAAATCACCAGGTCGGGAACTTCCTTCTTGGCAACATCCAGTCCTTCCTTACCATCAGCAGCTTCCAGAACGATATAATCATCCTGCAGAAGGGTATGCTCATACTGACGGATATCATTGTTGTCATCGATAACCAAGACGGTTGGCTTATTCGCATATTCGCTCAGCACCTGCTGTACTTTTCCACTTTTTCTCTCTCCATCGTCGATATATTGCAGTTCTGACTCACTAATCAAAGTTTTACATTCTGATAAAGAAGCATTTACAGAGTTATCCACATTATCCACATCCGTGTGGATAACTAGCGACTTATCCTCCTGCTCACGAGGAATCACCACGAAAAAGTCGGATCCCTTACCCAATTCACTTTCTACACGAGCCTCGCCATGATGCAATTCAACAAACGACTTCACCAAAGCCAAGCCGATGCCCGTACCGCTTGCTGCTCCCTTAGCCTGGAAGAAACGCTCGAAAATCTTGCCAGCCTCTTCCTGCGAGATTCCCTTACCGGTATCCCTTACATCCAGGCGGAACTTTCCATCCTCATCTTTCAGAGATACGAAAATATCGCCACCGGCAGGGGTATATTTCAAGGCATTGCTCAGAAGATTGAAGACAACACGAGCTATCTTCTCCTTATCTGCAACCACCTCCTGAGAACCGACAGAATCAGTTATATCCAAATGGAGCTTGATTTGCTTACGTTCAGCAGTAAGCTGGAAATCGCCTACCCACATTTTCAATGCTTTCACCAGATTGAAGCGATAGAGAATCAACTCCATCTTTCCGTTCTGAATCTTTCGGAAATCGAGGATACTGCTCACCAGTTGCTGCAGAGCTACCGCATTACGCTTCACCATCTTTAAAAGTTCACGACTCTTTCCCTTGATACCACTGTCCTCCAGCAGCATTTCCACAGGATCGGCAATCAATGTCAATGGAGTACGGAGCTCATGACTGATATTCGTAAAGAACACCAGGCGGGAATGGGTGAGTTCCAACACCTCCTCGTTCAGTCGTTTCAACTCCGCGTTCTTGCTTTCCAATTCCCCATTCACTCTTTTCAACTCTCCATTGGTTCTCGCCAATTCCTCATTCAGTTTAGCCTTCACCACATAACTGCGGAAAATCATAGCAGCAGCGACTATACAAACCAGCAAGAACAGGCACAAGCCTATCAACATCACTTTCTGGGAATTATAGTCAGAAAGATACCGATCCACCTGTTTATGCAAAGCCTTCAGATTATGAGCCTGTCGTTCAGCGTCTCTGGCTTCCATCAACGTAAGTTCCGCATTTTCCTGGGTAATGATAGATGTACTGAGATAGTTTTTCCGCTCAAAAGGCTGATGCTTCAGGATCTTCATCGCCAAGGCAATCACCTCATCACCCTTGGTAGGATAAAGATAGGAAGCCTCGAAGATGCCATCGCGCACCAGCTCCAGACCACCACCCTTGGTAGCCATTCCATCAACACCCGTAAATTTATAACGATGCTGCAGCCCCATCTGCTTGGCAGCCTCGTAGGCGCCCCATGCCAGACGATCGTTGTGAGCAAAGACATAATCAAAATCCTGTGTCTTCTTCAGGATGCGCTTCATTGCCTGAACGCCTCCTTCCTCCTTCCAGTTGCCTCCTTCAGAAGCAATCACCTGGATACCCGGATATGGTTTAATGGCATCCATGAAACCAAGATGGCGCTCCATGGCAGGCGAAGATCCATCCAATCCACAGATTTCAACAATGCGTCCCTTACCCTGAAGCTTTTGAGCTATAAAGGTACCCATCGACTTACCGATATGATAGTTGTCGCAGCCGATGAATGCAGTATATTTATCGGTATTGGAGATACGATCATACAGAATCACCGGGATTCCCTTCTCGTAGGCACGCTCCACCGCCTTGGAAATCGCACTCAGCTGATTAGGAGAGATGACCAGCAAATCCACGCCCTCATCCACGAACTGATTAACCTGTTTGTTCTGCAACACATTGTCATCATTCGAGGAAGCAAGCTTCACAATCAGAGAATCATTGAGATATTCTCCCATCTTCAGCTCATCATTGAGCTTGTTGCGCCAGATATCCTCGGAGCATTGGGATACGCCAATGACAAACTTCTTTGGCTGCTGCTTGCATGCTGCCAAAGAAAGTCCCAAACCTATATATATAATAAGGTATAAATATCGTTTCATATATATTGTATTGTTTAAATTTATAGATTGATAGGCTCTAAAAGAGTTGCCTCTACAAGAGTTTCGGTGCAAATTTACTATTTTTTTTTGGATTTTAGCGCATTTGGTACGTTTTTTACAAATTAAGGTTCATTTTTTATAAAGAGAATCTACAGAAATCATCGTATCTTTGCAGCGGATAAAGGAAACAACTCCTTCTTCCGAAAACAGAGAATCAATAAAAATAATACAATAACTAGAGAATAGATAACATTAGTATAAACAACAAAACTAACTATATTATGGCTGAAGTTAAAAATTTTAGAGTAGAGGCAGACCTTTTGGGTGAACTCAAAGTTCCTGCTGAAGCACTTTACGGTGTACAGACACAGCGCGGTATCAACAACTATCACATTTCCCGTAAGACTATGAGAGCTTACCCTGATTTCATCATCGCTATCGCTTACGTGAAGTTGGCAGCTATCGAGACCAACCATACCCTCGGTGTAATCAACGATGAAATTTCGGGTTCTATCTCTCAGGCTTGCCGCGAGATCATCGAAGGCAAATGGCATGAGAACTTCCCTATCGACATGGTACAGGGTGGTGCTGGTACTTCTGTAAACATGAATGCCAACGAGGTGATTGCTAACCGTGCACTCGAAATCATGGGTCACGAGAAGGGTGACTATCAGTTCTGCTCTCCTAACGACCATTGCAACTGTGGACAGAGCACCAACGACGTTTACCCAACCTCTATCCGTTTGGCTTTGATTCGCATGAATACACACCTGGTAGGTGCTTTGACTGGTTTGATCAGCGCATTCCGCTACAAGGCAGACGAATATGCAGACGTTATCAAGATGGGCCGTACCCAGTTGCAGGATGCAGTTCCAATGTCTTTCGGTCAGGAATTCAATGCATACGCCAACAACCTGGAAGAGGAAATCCTCAATCTGGAGCGCAACGTGAAGCTCTTACATGAGATAAATATGGGCGGTACTGCTATCGGTACAGGTTTGAACGCTGTTCCTGGCTTTGCCAAGCTTTGTGCTGCCAACCTCAGCAAGTTGACTGGCGAAAACTTCGAAACAGCTACCGACCTGGTAGAGGCTACCCCTGATACCGGTGCTTACGTAAGCTACTCTTCAGCTCTGAAGCGCTTGGCAATCAAGCTGTCTAAGATTTGTAACGACCTACGCCTGATGGCTTCTGGTCCTCGCTGTGGTCTGAACGAAATCAATCTCCCTGCTAAGGCACCAGGTTCTTCTATCATGCCAGGTAAGGTGAACCCTGTTATCCCTGAGGTAACCAACCAGGTTTGCTTCAAAGTTATCGGTAACGATGCTACTGTAAGCTTCGCAGCAGAGGCTGGTCAGTTGGAGTTGAACGTAATGGAGCCTATCATCACCGAGAGCCTCTTCGAGAGCTTGACATGGATGAAGAACGCTATCGAGACTTTGACTTCTGAGTGTATCCTCGGCATCACCGTCAACAAGGAGCGCTGCTACGAGATGGTAAAGAACAGTATCGGTATCGTTACTGCCCTCAATCCTATCATCGGCTACAAGAAAAGTACTAAGGTTGCTAAGGAAGCTCACGCCACAGGCCGTTCCGTTTATGACATCGTCATCGAACAGGGCATTCTGAGCAAGGAAGAGCTTGACAAGGCACTCGATCCTAAGGAGATGTTGCAGTCACACAAATTTACCCTGAAATAAATTTTTCCATAACCAGTCAGCTTATTAGCTGACAAACAAAAAACCTGTAAGCGTATTCTCACCAAAAGAATATAGCTTACAGGTTATTTGTTATACATAAAGCTTAAATGCCGTGTAAGGGCAAAAGCCTTCAACATCAGCCTTGGTTCCGATATGCCAGCGGCGTCATTCCCGCTCTCATCTTAAAGAAATTCGTCATAGCACTCTGATCGCTGAAATGCAGATGGTCTGCTATTTCTCCCATCGTCATGTCCGATTGCTTCAGGAGATTGCAGATTTCCTTATAGAGCAGGGAAGTGATGTGACCATTCACGGTGGTTCCCGAAATATCCTTGATCATCCTGGATAGATAAGGTGCAGAGACATTCAACTTGTCGGCATAGAACCTGATCTGCCGCTCGGTCTTGAAATAACGATACAGAAGATGAAGGAAAATCTCATAAACTTCCTTCTTGTGACGTAAATCGCGAGTCACCGATACATTCTCGTAAGGAAGTTCCGAAACCAAAAGCTTCAGGACATTCACCATCGACTGGATCATCTCTACCTTGTAGATGTGCTGATGACGCACGATATCACGAATGATGTGAAAGATATCGATGGCAGCTTTCTGCTTGTCATCAGATAACTGATACACCACATCGGCCGTAATCTCCTCATCCACCAGGATGCACTCAGCCTCAAAATCCCTCGACATCTCGGAAAAAGCAATGACATGCTTGGGCGAGACGACCAGCAATTCACCTGCCGAAAGCGACCTGCCGGAATTATTGGCTTCAGTATTTTGCTGAAGTACCCCCATTTTGATTCTTCCCCTGGTCACCAACACGAGTTTCGTGAACAGGGTGCGCTCTAGAGCCATCTCTATAAAATCCTTTTCGCATAGATCGTCTATATAAATATGTGCGGCATAAGCCCCAAAGATACTTTCAAGATGGTGGCGAGCGGCAAACTCTTTTAAATTGTAAACTTGTTGCTGCTTCATAAAGACTCAAATTCTTAGTTGGGGGCAAATTTACTATTTATTTTTGAAAAATGCAAGAAATGTATGGATAATAAATGTGAAGAACTTCTAGCAGATTCGGTTATCAACAATCGTTATCCAAACAAGGCTAAACAGATTATCAGGTACTTATATTTCTTTTCCACAGTTATCAACACCCCTGTGGAAAACTTTATCAAGACTTTTATGGAAAAATGTGGAAAAGTTTGGCGCACAAAAAAAAAACACTAACTAAAAAGTTAGTGTCTCAATGTAGCGGGAGGGGGCCACGATCCCTCGACCTCCGGATTATGAATCCGACGCTCTAACCAGCTGAGCTATCCCGCCATCCTTTACAAGTCATTTCTGATTTGCGGGTGCAAAGGTACAACAATTATTTGGTTCCACCAAATTTTTTCGGAGAAATTTTCGAAAAAAGTTTGTTTTTTCTTTTTTTTGCTCAAATTCCGACCTATTTACACCTATTGTATATATAAAAAAAGCGAAAAAGAAAGGATTTCTATTTTTTTTGTGTAACTTTGCAGGCTGAAACGATAGCTGTTTACCTCAAAATGACGAGAAAACAGCTTACTAGAAAAAAAGAAATGCTTAGAATTAAGAAATTAGACATATTTATAGCCAAGCAATTTGGACTTCTCTTTATGGGAACCTTCTTCATCTGCCAGTTTGTGCTGATGATGCAGTTCCTGTGGCGATATATCGACGATCTCATCGGAAAGGGAATCTCGATGGACGTGATGGCGCAGTTCTTCTGGTACATGGGTCTGATGCTCGTACCTCAGGCATTGCCGCTTGCCATCCTCCTCTCCTCACTGATGACTTTCGGTAATCTCGGCGAAAGTTCAGAGCTCACTGCCATCAAGGCTGCCGGCATCTCTCTGATGCAGGCTTTCCGCTCGCTCATCGTCATCACCGTCATCATCATGTTCGGATCCTTCTACTTCCAGAATAATGTAGGTCCTCACTCCAACCAGAAGCTGGCACAACTCCTCATATCCATGAAGCAGAAGAGTCCGGAACTGGAAATCCCGGAAGGCATCTTCTACGATGGAATCCCGAACTGCAACCTCTATGTGCAGAAGAAGGATATGAATACAGGAAAGCTCTACGGCATCATGATCTATCGCATGACAGACAGCTACGAAGATGCCGCCATCATCCTTGCCGACTCGGGAATGCTGCAAAGTACTGCCGAGAAGAAGCACCTCGTGTTGAGTCTCTACAGCGGAGAATGGTTTGAGAATATGAAGAGCAGCGAATTCGGCAACAGTGCTGCCGTACCATACAGAAGAGAGACCTTCGTTTCCAAGAAGATCGTGCTCGACTTTGATGCCGACTTCAACCTTACCGATGCCTCGTCGCTTGCCAACAATGCCAAGGGAAAAAGTCTGTCGGAGATCTTCCACTCCATCGACTCCATCAACGGACTGTATGATTCCATAGGAAAGAACTATCTTTCGGAGGCAAATGCCCGATTCTACCGCACGATACAGGTAAACAAGGTAGATTCGCTGAAAGAAATCAAGAAGGGACAAACGGAGAATTTTGACACCTTATATAATAAGCTCTCGAACGACAAGAAACTTCGGGCACTCAATGATGCACAGATGACAGCACAGCAGGAGCTCACCGACCTCAACTTCAAGGCAATGGTTACGAGCGATGCCGACTATATCATCAGGCAACACAAGATAGAAGCTATCAAGAAGTTCACGCTGGCACTCTCCTGCCTGATCTTCTTCTTCATCGGAGCCCCACTGGGTGCCATCATCCGAAAGGGAGGATTGGGATTCCCGGTCATCATCTCCGTATTCGTGTTCATCATCTTCTACATCCTCGACAATACGGGCTACCGAATGTCGAGACTGGGAACCTGGACCATCTGGTTCGGTCAAGGACTGGCTCCAGCCGTACTGGCACCAATCGCCATATTCGTCACCTACAAGGCAAGCAACGACTCTACGGTGTTCAATATGGAGATGTATAAGATGTTCTTCATGAAACTGCTCGGTCTCCGTATCAAACGCCACGTCTTCGGCAAGGAGGTCATCATCGAAGAGCCGAAATATACAGAAGATGCACAGCGACTGGAAAAGCTCAACAGCGATATCTATATATATAATAAGGTACACGAGCTGAAGAAGCTTCCAAACTTCATCAATGTGTTCTTCAAATACCAGCCCGACAACGAAATTGAACGCATTAGCGATGAGCTTGAAAACGTGATAGAGGATCTGACCAATACCAGGAACAAGGTCATCCTTCACAATCTCAACCTCTACCCTATTCTTGCGACGAAGGCTCATACCCGCCCATTCGAACGCCAGTGGCTCAACATCCTTGCAGCCATCATCGTACCTGTGGGCATCGTACTCTACCTGAGAATGTGGCGATTCAGAATCCGACTCTACCGAGACCTGAACACCATCAAGCAGAGTAACGCAAACATCATCAGTCAGATAAAGGAAATGTAACTATAAAAAGTATCAAACAAATGGCAGATATTAAACTAAATAGCATCGAAGATGCAGTAAAGGACTTCCAGAAAGGTAAGTTTGTCATCGTTGTAGATGACGAAGATCGCGAAAACGAGGGCGACCTCATCATCGCCGCTGAAAAAATCGACGCGGAGAAGGTAAACTTCATGCTCAAGAATGCAAGAGGTGTGCTCTGTGCCCCTATCACCCTGAGCCGATGCGAGGAACTCGACTTGCCTCACCAGGTATCAGACAACACATCCATGCTCGGCACCCCATTCACAGTTACCGTGGACAAGCTGGAGGGCTGCTCAACAGGAGTATCAGCCCACGACCGCGCAGAGACCATCAAGGCTCTTGCTGATCCGGCATCTACCCCACAGACATTCGGTCGTCCAGGTCACATCAATCCTCTCTATGCCCAGGACAACGGCGTTTTGAGAAGAAGCGGACATACTGAGGCAGCCATTGACCTCTGCAGAATGGCAGGACTCTATCCTGCAGGCGCCCTCATGGAGATCATGAACGAAGATGGAACCATGGCACGCCTTCCACAGTTGATGGAGATGGCAAAGGAATGGAACCTCAAGATCATCTCTATCAAGGATATGATCGAGTACAGACTCAAGAAGGAATCGCTCATCGAGGTGGGCGAAGAGGTAGATATGCCTACAGAATACGGACACTTCCGTCTGATTCCTTTCCGCCAGGCAAGCAACGGACTTGAACACATGGCACTCATCAAGGGCGAATGGAAGGAAGATGAGCCTATCATGGTCCGTGTACACTCTTCTTGCGCCACAGGCGACATTCTCGGAAGCAAGCGATGCGACTGCGGACAGCAGCTGCACAAGGCGATGCAGATGATCGAGAAAGCCGGAAAGGGTGTAGTCATCTACATGCAGCAGGAAGGCCGAGGCATCGGATTGATGAACAAGATTGCAGCCTACAAACTGCAGGAAGAAGGATACGATACCGTAGATGCCAACGTACACCTCGGTTTCAAGCCAGATGAGCGTGACTACGGATGCGGCGCACAGATGCTCCGCCACCTCGGCGTGCACAAGATGCGCCTGCTCACCAACAACCCTGTAAAGCGTGTCGGCCTGGAGGCTTATGGACTCGAAATCACAGAGAATGTGCCTATCGAAGTAGTACCAAATGAGTACAACGAGCGCTATCTCAAGACCAAGAGAGACCGCATGGGGCACACTTTGCACCTCTGATAATGTAAATTATGTTATTATTTTGCATCAAATCGCGAAATAACGAATAAATTTCTTCCGAAAAAGAAATAAAATGCTTAATTTTGCACACGATTAATTAACAATAAAATAGAATTATGGCACAATTATCTGATCGTCTTAACAGATTGGCACCATCAGCAACGCTGGCGATGTCACAGAAGAGTAGTGAAATGAAAGCTCAGGGTATCGATGTAATTAACATGAGTGTAGGTGAACCAGACTTCAACACGCCTGACAATATCAAGGAGGCTGCGAAGAAGGCTATTGATGAGAACTTCTCACGTTACTCACCAGTTCCTGGTTATCCTGACTTGCGAAAAGCTATTGTTGCCAAATTGAAAAAAGAAAACGGACTTGACTACACAGTCAACGAGGTAATCGTGGGCACCGGTGGCAAGCAGTGCGTATGCAACGCCGTACTGGCTCTTGTAAACCCTGGCGACGAGGTAATCATCCCAGCACCATATTGGGTAAGCTACCCACAGATGGTGAAATT
>ERZ779737.568-NODE-568-length-33851-cov-3.980234_pt1 | contig 33851 bp, 27 predicted proteins | sample MGYA00511889_ERZ779737 | MGnify/ENA primary metagenome ERZ779737 (study PRJEB29588, sample SAMEA2163575) | human gut metagenome | biome: human gut; feature: human-associated habitat; material: faeces | place: Denmark | collected 2008/2010 ... | reverse complement strand
ACCCTAAGGGAGCTCTATTAAAGTTACCCTTTTTTACCACCGATATGAAAAAGAATTTTTTTGCTAATTTATGGTTGACTTTTCATAGCTGATCTCATGATTTCTTACCCAATAGTTACACGCTCTCTTCAATAACAAATGCCTTATGTCTTTCCCCCTTAGTCACCTTAGGTGTCATGTAATCCTTTCCATATAATTTTATTAGTAAGCGATGATATCCAATAGGGCACGAAATCTCCAAATCTTCAAATTGTAAATTCACACTTTTCGAAAAAATATCAGGCTCAAAACAACATTTTTCATATCCGTCAGTGGCAGCAGGAACACATATATAAATTGATGATTTTGTATTTTTAGCATATAAATCGGCTATCTCTCGTACTTTTTTTGACAAATATTTTCTAGATTTCAAATGGTTTTTTATGTATTTAGCCTTTTCTTTTAAATTCAATTTGAACCACTTATATTTTAAATTTGAATACAGTCTCGAATGTCTTTTAGCCAATTCCGTTATGTACTCCCCATCTCTCTCATCCGAGAATGCATAATCTAATGGAAAAATGTCGAAATAAATTCCTGTATGAAAATTTTCTTTTCCTATGTTTTCATCCCATTTAAAGGTATTATTTACGCAAATTCTCAACATCTCTGGCGATAGGCAATCAGGATCCGATTCATATGTCTGTAAGAAATATTTGTTTTTATCAAAATAGTTATAAAATTCACTTTCGAATTTGCAAATATTCTCCCTCTTCATCCACAAATCAATATCGTCGTCCCAATCAATAAAACCTTTTTCTCGAACAGCACCTAATAATGTTCCATATCCTGCAAAATACTGAATATTTTCACATTTACATAATTCATTAAATTGACGCAATATTTCCAACTGCATAGCCTGTTCATCTCTAATACCTAATTCCTTATACTTTTTCATTTTCGTACCTCTCTTATTTTTTTCTCAATCAACATACAATAATATTTACATTCCGGCGTTTTCCAATAGCCCCCCAATGTTATTCCCCAATAAATAATCGAAACAATTATAAATTTGAATATAAAATTCAAAACAGTGATTTCTATATGCACTAGTGAAATAGTTAAATAAGAAATTCCTGTACACAAAAAAATCAATAACAGCATTTTCAAATGATAAGTATAATATGATAAACTTGAAATTCCAAAGCTATCATTATATAAAACCTTAATATCGGCTGCTCTTGTAATACATCTAGCAATAACCGTAGCCAACACGATTCCAGATAAACCATAATATAAACCCAATATAAAATCAAGTCCAATATTAAGTATGGCACACATTAGCGGAACATATTTCAACTGATGAAACAATCCCATTGCCGTTCTTGTCATATATACAGGATAATGAATACCTCTCAAGCACAATTCTAGGACTAGCAACACTACTGTTACAGTCGCCAAATCATATTCCTTTCCCACCCATATATCTACTATAAAAGATCTTAGAAGTAGAACCATCCCTACAAATAGATATCCATATAAGAGTGTATTAACAAAATAAATACGCTTGAATACACTTTGAACTTCCTTCTTTTCTGACGTAACTCCAAGATTTCCAATTGAAGATGTCAATGAGTTAAATACTTGATTTAATAAGCTATTTATCATTGAAAGAATTAAGGTATAATTTGACATTATACCTACAGTTGAAACCCCAACAAATGCTGATATAAAAACATTATCTGTTCCATCGAATGCAACTGACGCAATTTTCCCCAAAAGTAGGCCTTTTATATTCTCTTTTAATTCTTTTTTGTCAGGCTCCGAAATACTCTCCTTTACAGGATTATTAATATAAGGATATTTCTTTTCAGCATATCTTGAACAAAAAACATTATTCAGCCAATCACATATAATTTTAAATACCAAATAAAAAGTAAAATTATGTGTCATCAACAGAATAATAATTTGTCCGACATTCATTATTACATTAAAGATTTGTGTATATATAGCTACTATATAATTTTTCTGATCCGCTATTAATATAGATTTTTTATAAGCATACAGATACGAAATAATCGTGTCTACCAAAAATAATAAATACAAAAAGGTAATATTTACATCTATATCAGGAGCATTAACAATATTATGTAGAAAAGGTATTAGACCAAGCCCTATAACGGCTACAATTATTGCTATACCAATGTAAATTTTTTTATAAAATCTAATGTAAACACATAGCATGTGTTCGTCATTCATTGCAAGTGGTTTATACATCTTGTATACCAAAGCACTCCCTATTCCCAACTCAACAAATGATAACATCGTTAAAACATTAGAAAATAACCCATTTAACCCTAAATACTCTGCCCCCAATGTCCTTGTGAACACAGTTCTACAAATAAAACTCACTAATAGATATATAATTTGGCACAGTGTTGTAATTAAGACATTTTTCATGGCCTTGTTTGTTCGTGAATTTTGCATTTTTATCCCTTATCCTAATCTAAACTTTGTTAAACACATATTTTTGTCTTATTAAACCATGATTCCGACACAATGAAAACTTACATCCCAGATAACATTCCGTTCGCTCAACACTTTATCCAGATAATAACTTGATATTTAAAATTTAAATAAATACCAAATAATGATGAACATGAGGACATTTTGGGGAATCACTATGCCTACGCCTTCTACTAATCTAGAAAACTAAATCCTCCAATTGCTGATTTGGTTCTATTTTTCAATACCACCACATATGGATGTCTATCTCTTGAATTCTGCATCACTCGACCTTCACCTATTTATTATTTTATATGCATATACATTTAACTCACATTATGCTTTTGCATATATATATTTGCTCCAATAAAAGCAACACCACACATTGCACCACCAACAATATTATTAATTATTGAATTAAACTTATAACCTTTTACACCATTTTTTCTTAATATCATTGAAAAGATTTCATATATCATCATCCTTTTTAAATATGACACCTTACCTTTATATACACTCCAATGATCCAACATATATCCTTCATTCCACTGACAATTTACACAATATTGTAATGTTCTTGTTTTATGGTTTGTATATGAGTCCTGAGTATTCGTATGATATATTCTTATCATATCATTCACAAAAAAGGATTTATATTTTTTTTCTAAATGCTTCCATACAATATCTTCCGTAACAAAAGTAACTCCTTCTGGTTCAGGCCATGGATTATCTTTTAATATACATGTCTTCATAATTGAAACATGCTCGCCTTTTGTACTGTCACATAATCGAACAGCTTTTTTCCATGGCATTTTATTTATGTTAACTGGAAATGGTTTTCCAACTCTATTTCCAGTTTGATCTTGGCATTGTGCTACAATTTCTCTGTATTTTCCCCTATCTTCATATGGAATCTTCTCCCATGCCTTAATCATGAGTTCTATAGCATCATTTCTATATTCGTCATCCGAATCCAAAAACATAGTATATTCCCCCCTCGCATAATAGATTCCAATGTTCCTTGCTGTATGAACTCCACCATTCTCCTTCTTAATATAAAGCATAGGTAACTTAATCTTATTAAAAAAACTATATATTACCTCATCTATATCATCCTTAGATCCATCATCTATCAAAATGCATTCAAATTTTTTGCTAGTTTGTTTTTCCAATGATATCATTGCTCTTCTAATTGTTTTCGTCCTATTATAAATGGGTATTATAATAGAAACTGTAATATCTGCCTTATCCCAATATATATTTTTAATCAATTTCACCTTAAATTATAACTCCTATACTATTTTATGTTTTATTTTTGATAAAATAGGGCGAATCCGACATTGAAATATAACATAGATTCTCTCATCTATCTTATCCCATATCTTTTTTGATACTTTTTGTTTACAAAAAATATCAAAAGTACAAATTTCCATTTTATTAGTTCTACAAAATTGTTCAAACTCTTCATATGAACTATTTTTAGAATCCATCCCCCACTCATGAGCATGAAATACAGCAGTATAGTCCCCATCTCTTTTCATCACCGGAATCCCTCCAGTTCTACACGGTATACAAACAATTCCATATCTTTCAATTGGTACTCTAGACATTCCATCAGATATATATTTAAAACCACATTTTGACAGCACTTTTAAAGTTGTTTTATCATACGAATGAGAAGGTGCGAAAAAAATAGAGGTATGTATACCCTTTGTTTCCAAAATTTCCTTTCCCTTTTTTACCTTCATATACTGCACAGCAAAAGAATGACCAGCAAACTCTGATCTGTTACTAGCATTAGCCATTCCATGTTTATTACTATCATAAACATGCTTATATCCATGCATTGCGATTGTATAACCCTTTTTTTCTAAATTTCTTACATATTCCCAAAAATCTCTTTTAGGAGCATCAATTTTTAATATGTCATCTTCACATTTGGGAATAACTCCTATTAATGGTTTAATATCTAACTCATCCATCAAATCTATCGCTTTATCAAATTCTTCAAAATTCATTGTTGGACAAATATCATCAAATCTAATTAATATCTTTCGCATATACTACCCTTTTATTTTACAAACTATCATAAATCTCCATATATCTGTCAGCCATTTGGCTAGATGTATAACTTAATACTTTCTTCCTAGAATTTAATCCCATCTGCTCCATTTCAATTTTACTATTATAAAGCATTTGGCTCATTGCAGATAAAAGGCTTTCTTTATTATCTTCGATTAAATACCCATTATTACTGATTAAATCATTCATTCCGCCTACATCTGTACCTATTATCGGAAGCCTTGCTGCCATCGCTTCTAATACAGACAGCGGTAGCGCTTCTCTATGTGAAGCCTGAACATATACATCAGCTTGCGCATAAAATTCTTTTGTCCTATCTATCATTCCAGGCATTTCAACGTAACTCTCAAGTTTTAATGTTGACACAAGTTCAACTAATTCACTATGTAAAGGACCATCTCCAATCAAAAAAAGTTTCGTGTTCGGATGCTTTTTAACTATTTTTTCAAAACACTCTATTATTGCCCGTTGATTCTTATTCGCATCCTGTCTTGCCACATTTATAAATGTAAATTTATCATGTTCACTCTTATAATACCCATCTATATCAATTCCATTGTTAATTTCATAAAGATTATTCTTTACTCTGTAATATTCTTTTGCCTTTTTATAATTTTCTTTTGAAACAGTTACTAACCTAATTTTCTTCTTTTTAATCCCAAACCTAATCAACCTCTCAATTCTAGGGCTAAATGCATTTTGGGGTGTTGTATGAACTGTTATCACCACCCTAACAGGATTAAATAATGACCATAAAATTGCAAATGCCGCCCCACCCATATGCGCATGCAGTATGTCTGGTTTTATTTTTCTTATTTCTCGAAAAACTCTACCAAAAGACGCTACCGTAAGTTTTCCTTTTAATCCAACATAAACAACTCTACAAATATTTTCTATTTGCTTTTCTAGATAAGAATTAGTTTTTTCTCCATAACATAGTACAATAGCTTTAAATCTTCTTACATCATAATTCTTTATTAATTCATATACCATATTCTCAGCCCCTCCAACTGGTAAGGCTGGTAATATTGTCAACACCGTTTTCATATTTACACTCTCTATTCCTATACTTTTTAATGCATACAATTATATTATTCCATACTACATTTATTTTCTATACCAATGTGTAATATATGGGACTATATCCGCATTTCTATATGTAACATAAAATAATAAAGTCAACATAACACCAAGTATCAAAACCATCGTTTTCCTTGTTTCTACATCCAATTCTTCTAAAATATCAGGGACTAATATAAATGTAAATGGTGTTGTATAAAACAACATTCTTGTAAATAAACTAAATGTTGTTGCAACAATTTGAATACATATATTAGGCACCATCAAATTCAATTCCGTTTTTAAAATATCATTTTGCAAAATTCTGTTTACAAAAAGTTTTAAAACTAAAAATAAAATAATATAGAACAAGAGTAAATTATATCCTTCTCCTTTAACCAAATATCCACTATAATCTTGTCTTTGATAAAAAATTGTTATCAAACTTCCACCAGCTACCACAATACCAATCGCACCTAATAAACATATTATTTTTACAATCGCCCTCTCATTTTTTATTCTTTTATCACCAAAAGGATACAACATTATCATAAATAATACTGTTTTATGAAAGCATGCAGCTAAAGCAATAACAATAATATATTTTAAAAGCTTTCTTTCTATAATAAATTTAAATCCCCATATAAATATACTAACAGCAATAACTTGTCTTAATATTGTAAAATCAAATTTCAAATGTCCAAAGCCTAAAAAAAGTAAAAAACTAACAGAAATATTTTTGGAATATTTATAAATCCATATACTTATAATAGTAAATGATACACCATAAATTACTGCTCTAAATATCCAATAATCATCCGTAAACCGTGAAATAATCCAACAAACTGTGCCAAATCCAAAATCGTTATCATGATGTATTGCGGATACAAAATCTAAATTTTTATATACATCCCAATAATAAATCTTATAACTTGAGCTATCGGCCCCTAAAAATTCATTTCTACAGATTCCTAAAATCAATAGATAAATATATATTATCCAAAAAGAAATTTGTTTTATAGCTACCTTATTTCCACCAATTGTTATATATTTCAAGTTAGCCTCAAATCCACACAAAACAATTGTAATCAAAAATATTATTATATACACCATCATTTCATTTATTTTTCTCCATCGCTTTCCTGACTAGCACAGTTCTTTAATATAATTAATCCACATTTTTCCTATTATATCTGCTTGAAAAGTTTGTGCCCTTTGGTTCAGTTTATCCGCAACTATTTTTCTCTTATTATCATCTTGAAGAAAACTAATCATCTTTTTGGCCAAAGCATCAATATCCCCAACAGGAATAAGGCAATTCTTTAATTCTTCTCCAAAAAGTTCCTTTGGCCCTCCACAGGGACAATCCGTTGATATTGCAGGCACGCCCACCGCCATTGCCTCCATAAGTGCATTGGGCATACCTTCATAATCTGAACTTAATACAAATAATTTTGCTTTTGATAATATTTCCGGCACATTCTCTCTCTGACCAAGCAAAATAACACTATCCTCTAGTTCTAATTTTTCAATCAATTCTTTGATTCCCATCTCGGTCTGAGTTCGCCCACATATAACCAATCGTTCTTCAGGAAATTCATCATGAACTTTTTTAAAAGCTTTAATTAACATGGTATGATTTTTTTGTGGAGAGATCCTTCCAACAGTAATAATGTCATGTTCTCCACAATATGTTGTTTCAAAAAATTTTGAATCAACTACATTATAAATTACCTTTGCTTTCCTTTGAAGTTTTTTGGGAAACCACCTTTTTGCATCTTCAGTCTGGAATACAGCACCATCTGCACATGGCAACAATATTTTCCCAACTACTTTTCCAACCGTACCACTATACTCTCTATTTGGATCATTTCTTACAGAAATAACCGCTTTAGTTTTAATTCCCCAGGTTGCCAAAACCAATCGGAAATTTGGTTCCCTCATAAACGAAACAGCTATATCTATTTTATAATCTTTACAGATTTTTCGAATAGCTTTTATTCGATTCAAATTTCTCCGGATTGCAGAGTCATTCGTCCTTGTTTGCTCTATTATCACTCTCTGAATTTTATCGCTATATGTATACTCTTTTTCTACACGATATGAAGTAAGAAGAATTACTTTCCAATCATGTTCTGCAAAATATGATGCAGTATTACAAATTGCTCTCTCTGCTCCACCATTTTCTAATGTATTAATATAAAACAAAATTTTCTTCATAACATTCCTATTAATAAATCTAATTTGATTGCATTTGAGTAAATTGATTAAGATAAAAATTTTCGAGCCATTTAGCTGATTCTACAATATCATATCCCTCATCTTTAACTTTACTACTATAATCTTTTCTTTCAATTTTTGATAATTCAATAATACCATCTCCCCATTTTTCAGGAGGCATAGATAAACTCACTCGTTTAACCAATTCGTTTATAAGAATACACTCCTCCGGTATTGTATCAGATATAATGCAAGGTACTCCAGCTGCTTGAGCCTCAACAACAGAAACTGGTAATCCTTCATATATTGAAGGAAATACAAAAACATCCATTCCTTGCAGTAATCTAGCAACATCCGTTCTCAGACCTGCGAAAATCACTTTGTCACTCAATCCAAGTTTATATACTTCATTTTGAATTTCAGGCATTAATTCTCCGTTACCCACTAATAACAATTTTGCTGAAATCTTATCATTTATCGCCTTAAAAATCTTGATCAGGAACTCGTGATTCTTTGGATATGAAAACCTACCTACATGTCCTACCAAAAGTTCAGTTTGTGATACTCCAAATTCTTTTCTTACCGATTTTCTTTTCTGCTTATCATAAACATACTTTGAAGTATCTATCGCATTATTAAGGACTTGAAATTTAGTGCCCGCAAACATCCATTGCCCAGCTTTGTTTCCACAGGCCATAAGATCAGTTGCATACCTTGCTATAAATTTTCGAAAAAATAATTTCAGCGGATATTTTATATTCTTGTCTTGACTAGAACTATGACTATGTGCAATTCTTACTTGAACATTTTTTTCTTTTGCGACCTCCAAAATAATTGCGCTCATGCAATCTTGATGAACGTGTATAATCTGATATTCAGGATGCACCTCAAAGAAATCACGTAATTCCTTTTTATACGATATACTAAATGGATTTAACCTAGAAATCCGATATATCCTGCCACCCAATTCAAGAATTTCCTTGTCATAATCAGCTTCATCTTTTCGATGCTCTAAGAAATCAAATTGAACATTTTCCCGATTTATATTTCTATAATAATTCATAATCATGGTTTCAAGACCGCCACGATTCATCTGTGTAACCACTTGAAGAACTCTGATCATATTCTTTTCTCCCAGTTTCTCTATATAATAGCTATACAATAAATCATTTATTGTCATATATATTTTTTATTTTGTTCATAACATGTTCTTTGCTATACTTATTACTGTTCTTTAAATTAACTAATTTCATTTTTCCTGTTATGAAGCAACCTCTATTGCTTCAATAAACAACTTATTGTCTCGCCAACAACTTTTTTCTTATCAAACACTTTCTCCATATGTTCACGGCCAGCTAATCCCATAACTTGACGTTCTTCATATGAAAGTTGAGTCATTTTCTTCATTACTTTGTATAAGTCCTCAGCATCTTTTCTGTTAGCCAAGAACCCAGTTTTTCCATCAACAACTGCTTCCTTGCATCCGTGGATATTACTTGTAATAATGGGGCGGCCTGTCGCAGCACTTTCTAGGTTTGTATTTGCCATTCCTTCATGCCAAGACGGAAGAACAAAACAATGGCAAGCTTCGATAAAAGGTCGAACATCTTTCTGATATCCGTGATAATGTAGCCATCCTTCAGATTCATACTTTTCAATTTTATCTTTATAATTCTCTTCGTATCCTCCAAGAACATCTAACTCGCAACTAATACCATCCGAAATAATCTTTCTCATAGCCTCAAATAACTCATCTATTCCTTTTTCAGCCATAACACGCCCCATAAATAAAAACTTGAATTTATTGCCTTGTGGATAGTCAACCACTTGATACTTTTCGATATTTACTCCTGCGCCATTTAATCTGTGTGTCTGTTCTTCTTTAACAATCTTCTCTCGGATGAAAATCTGTCTATCCCCCTCATTTTCAAAAAAAACAACCTTTGCTTTCTTACAAGCAGCTTTATTCATTACTGTTACAATTTTCTTTAAGAGACCACCATTTTCAAAAGCAGTTCCTAAACCAGTAATATTCACTGCATAAGGAATCTTTGCCAATCTACATGCAAAACCACCATATACGTTTGGCTTAATCGTATATGTAATTACAAGAGCCGGCTTTTCATTTTTCAAGAGTTCTCTATAATTTCTAAATAAGCTCAAATCAGTAAAAGGATTTATCCCTCTTCTATCTACTGGGGTGTCAATAAACTTACAGCCCATCTTTTTTAGTGGCTCAATGAAATCTCCGTAAGGCAACGAAATAATGACCTCATTTTCCTTGCGTAGTTCTTCTATTAATTCTTTTCTAAACTGATATAAGCCTACATCATTGTTAGCAAGTATCATTATTTTCATACATCAAGATTCCTTACTTTATTTTCTTAGCCGGACTACCTACATAAGTTCCACTTTCATTCAAGTCCTTAACAACTACTGCACCTGCACCTATAATTGTGTTAGGTGCAATATTCTTCCCCTGTATAATCTGCATACCGGTTCCTAATTCAGAACATTCACCTACTGTGACATTTCCTGAGATATTCACACTTGGATAAATAGTTACGTAATCTGCAATGGCATCATCATGTCCCAAAGTGCAATCCAAATTTATAATCACATGATTTCCTATTTCTATATCTACTGTAATAATCGTTCCTGCACATATAATAGTTCCCTCGCCAATTGAAACTCTCTTTGATAAGATGACAGATGGATCTACAATTGTTGCAAATCGCACGCCACTATTTGATAATTTTTCAATTATTTGCTTGCGTACTTTAGCATTTCCAACCGCGCAAACTGCATAAGCATTTTCCTGCTGTTTCAGATACTCACAATCACCAAGTACAATATACCCATCCTCTTTTGTTTTCCACTTTGTTTCATTATCATCAATAAAACCTTTAAGGTTCCATGTCGGTGTCACATCATTAATTCTCTCAACGCACCATGCAACCTCTCGGCCAAAACCGCCCGAGCCAATAATGTATAAATCTTTCATGTCTTTCCTCCCTCATGCAATTTTCGCACTATGGATTACTGCATTATATAAGCTAAGGGTTAGCCCCCCCATCCCAAAAACATGTTCATTTTTCATTTTCTTCACTGGAACCCCTATATAAGTTCCTTTCTCCTTTATATTACTTACTACCACAGCACCAGCTCCTATCATGCACTCACCGTATAGCTCAATATTGTTACTCACTGTAGCTCCTGCACCGATCCAAGTTCCATTTCCAATGATTACAGTGCCTGCAACATGTGCTCCTACCGAAACATGTACAAAGTCTCCAATATTACAATCATGGTCAACGGATGCACCAGTATTTATGATGCATCCCTCTCCAATATTTGTATCAGAGTTAATTATCGCGCCTGCCATAACCACAGTACCTTTTCCAATTGTAACTCTTCTGCTGATTACCGATTGCGGATGGATCAATGTTGTAAGTCTGTCTTCTCCTACTTTTTGTTGCATTTTCTTGCGAATAGAGGCATTCCCTATCGCAACAATAATATCATAATCTGGATATTTTGCCACATCTTCTGATGTTCCAACAACTGGAAATCCAGCACATTCTTTTAATTCAGGATTATCATCCAGAAATACTATTTCTTCATATCCGTTTTTGACAGCAATATCAGCAATCACTTTTCCATGACCACTTGCACCTATAATAGCCAATTTTTCATTTACTTGCTTCCCATAAATTCTTCCATCGTTACCGATGTATCCGATGAAATTCCTTCTCTCTTCACTACAGTTTTTACTGTATCCAAAATAACCTTAATATCCGTTTTCATCGAAACATGATTCACATACCATACATCCATTGCGAACTTTTCTTCCCATGACACTGCGTTTCTTCCATGTGCCTGTGCATACCCAGTAAGTCCCGGTCTGACATCATGTCTGTGATGTTGTTCTTCATTATATCTCGGCAAATACTGTACCAATAATGGTCTCGGACCAATGAGGCTCATATCACCTTTCAGAATATTGAAAATCTCCGGCAATTCATCCAAAGAGGTTGCCCGAAGCGCTTTTCCAAACTTTGTCAATCGAACCTCATCCGATAACAAATTCCCGTTTTCATCCCGCGCATCCGTCATTGTACGAAACTTATACATACTGAAAATTTTCTCGTTTTTGCCCGGTCGTTGTTGTTTAAACAGTACTGGAGAACCAAGTTTTACACGAACCATTATCGCTAAAATTATATATAGCCACCAGAACAATACCAGAACAACCAGTGAACACACAATATCTATCAGTCGTTTTACATATTTTTCATAAAATCCCTGTCTATGTTGCATTATTATCTCCTGCTTATGCAAAACACTCTTTGATCACTTCTATAATTCGTTTCTGCTGCTCCACTGTCATTTTATTATCGCTTGGCAGACATAACCCTCGATGAAAAATATCCATTCCCACATCAAGTGGCTTTCCGTCTTTTCCAAGAGTCCCACCGCTGATATAAGCATTGGTCCTCGCTCTTCCGTGTCCTTCCCGTGTCACAAAACCATTCATACGATAAATTGGCTGCATATGCATCGGTTTCCATATCGGCCGTCCTTCCGCATTGATACTCGCAATTGCATCCAAGATTTCTGTCGGACAGCTTTCCCCCTGTTCGCCGATATAGAGAGCTTCCTGTTCGCCACGTACCTGCTTACACATGGCGTCCGGTTCAATAATCATACAACTGAGCCAGAAATTCGGTTCACTATTTGTTCCATCATATGGATTCATATGTACCGGAAGTTCCTTCAGCCCGTCTTTATATCGTTCATAAATTGCTTTCTTCTGTGCAATATGCTCTTCCAGATAAGGGAACTGTCCTCTTACCACGCCCGCGATCACATTGCTCATGCGGTAATTGTATCCCAGTTCCTCATGTTGATACCACGGAGCATTTTCTCTGGACTGTGTGGACCATTTCCGCACTTTCTTTGCAGCTTCTTCATCATCGGTAAGAAGCATTCCGCCGGCTGATCCGGTTATAATCTTATTTCCATTAAATGAGATTGCGTTAAAATCACCAAATTGTCCCGTCTGCTTTCCTTTATAAGTCGCACCAAGTGATTCTGCTGCATCCTCGATCAAAATCGCATTGTGTTGTTCACACACATTTCGGATTTCATCCACTTTTCCCGGTGTACCGTATAGATGTGCTGTAACAACCACTTTCACTTCCGGATAAAGTACAAATGCTTTTTCCAGTGCTACCGGATCCATATTCCAGGTATCATATTCCGTATCGATAAATACCGGAACTCCACCTTCATAGACAACCGGATTCACCGTTGCATCAAACGTCATATCGGAACAGAATACTTTATCTCCCGGTTTTACCCCTGCCAGTTTCACTGCCATATGAAGTGCTGCGGTTCCTGCTGACAGGGCGACTGCATATTTACATCCTACCTTTTCACTGGCTAATCGCTCCACTTCATTGATATTTGCACCAACCGTTGACATCCAGTTGGTTTCATAGGCTTCTTTTATGTATTCCAGTTCCGGTCCATGCATGGTGGGGGAACTGAGCCATACTTTATTTTCAAATGCTTCTCTTTCTTTTGTGAAGTCAAACATTTGTTTTCCTCTTTCTCTTCTGAAAATTATTATTACGCTCTATTATCTCAAAACTAAGATATTATATCATATTTCTACATATATATCTACTTTCTTTCTGTATTCCAAACGATTTTATCTGACTTTGCCGAATGTCCCATACACTTTCTACTCATCCACCACCGTTTTTTCAATATAATCCATAAATCGCATCTCTCTATGATTTTCCCAATCACACACATATCCATCCATGATTCCAAAGTCACGGCAATTCTCCTGTGCCAGAATTACAAGCATAGGACTAGAGTTTCCATACAACATAACCTCTGCCACGAGCCTGTCCCCTGTCCATGCAATGATTACTGTATGTCTCCAGACGCCAAAGCCTTTTGCATTTCCCAAACTGTCTAAAACTTCCGTGTGTTTTTTATCTCTCTCTTGAAAGAATACTACATGATTAATCTCTTCTCCTGTTAATATAGCCTCACGTATAAAATCAAATTTCGGTTGCATAACGTAGTCTCTGCCACGGACTTCTGCAAGACAATTAAATGCAATCTTTGCGACAACGCGCTTATAGGCATTCATATCAATCATTTGGTGCATATTGGAAGTTACCTGACTCTTTTCTACACACAAATTTCCAAACCCGTCAATGCCAGATGGTATCTTCTCTTCCTCACTTGTTGCAGACTGATTTAGCATTTCCTGTTCACATGCTAATGCTAGCAACCGGATTTCCTTTGCTGTCTCTGACTTCAGCTTTTCCTCATCCATTTCTGGGCGAGCTGCCAGATACCATCGATTTCCCGCTTGTCCCAGTATAATTTCATTCTCGGCCAGCCCTTCTTCTCTTATTATCACACAAGTCTGTCCATCAAACGACTTCACCTCCGGCATCCATTCTGTCACCTTTTCCAAATAATGCTCCTTATCCACTTCTTCTGTGTCAAAGCAAAACGAAACCTGATGTTTTCCGTTCTCCATCTGTGTGATATGAATCTGGTCAATGGTAATAGGCGTTCCCATTCGGATATATCCAAGACTATACATACCATTTTCATTCGATTTCATCACGGAGACAATCTTACTGGCTCCTCCGCGTCTCTTGGGATTATGACTTCCACGTTTTCCCGGACCTACAAACATACGCGGAAGTGTAATTGGTGAATTTCTCGCCAATTTCAGTTCTAATGCCGAAAACAAAGTATTCACTTCATCTGAGACATATCCTTTCGGCAATTTTTGCATCCCACCAATGCATGCCGGAATAATGTGCTCCTGATTTCTAAAATGTGCTTCTGTATCATTTTCTTTTGTATAAATACATAAATTTTCTTCTTGTGTCATATACCTTCTCCTCTTTGTACCTCCCTCTATTCACATATAAATAGAGGGCCCGGCTTTCATCAGACCCTCAAATGATTTTATAATCCCAAATTCTTGACTCTAATGACCTTCAAAGCCGTTTTCTTATTGTATTTTGCCATATTCCCCAATTAACTTCAAAAAGGTTGTCCTTTTTGGACAACCTTTCTTTATCTTTTGATGCTGATTTTTCTGTTGTCTGCCAACTGTTCGCCTCTCTATATGCGCCCTAACTGTGGAGTTTTTCTGTTGCTCCCCAACCTGCCAGCCTACGAACCGGCTAAAATGTCAGATTTTTATGGTGTCAGCTCACCCAGACAAACTAATCTGTCTTTGTACTATTATTACATGAATTTGCTTCTTGTATGTCAAGAACATAGTTTCATTAATTTTCTACTTTCCACCTATACGAAAGTCTCACTTTCATCCTCCATATACCAGAAATCGTCCCTGCTAAGTTGTGGAAAATTATCCACATCCACTCCATGATGCTCCTTCAAGTTGCTCAATTGCTGGCGAATAGTATTTACTTCAGAGATAATAACTGTTGCGTCACTATATCGAAGACAGTTTATGATCTGTCTAAACTGCCTTTGGTAATATTTATTCATTAAGACAGCATTCTTCATGAGCCAGATCATGAAAGGATGATCTATAGTAATTCCTTTCCGATAGTTCGAATCTGCACTGCAAAGATATCTTCTGCTCTTGTCATTTGCAGCTTCGCAGAATCTCATTGGTGGGAATAAATCCAGGACCTCCTCTAATTCTTCTTGTTCTCTCTCATCGAATGATATAGATTGTCCTTTTTCATAATTGATTTCCATTCGATTATGTTCTTGTAAGCACATATCCTGATACAGATTCACTAAAGCCCTATCACTATAAACCTGTATATAAATATTAACCCTATAGCTTTTTGATAAGGCAGATTCTTTCAAGAAACTTATTCTTTGCTCAAAATAATCCTTCATACAATTTTCCATCCATTGTTGCAGCGGCAGATTTTTGACCGTTTTCCAATCTTTTTGTGTAAAGTTTGCAACAGATCCGATCCACATATATTGGTTTTCCATAAGATCTAGCATCTTATATTTATTTGCAACGCCACAAATATATAATCCTACTTCTATCGGCAATTGCGTCACTTTTGCACGACTGGCCTGTGTCCCTGGCTGCCACTTATTTTCCAGGAAAAATATTCCCATACAAGAATAATTTGAAGGATGTATCCCCGTCAATGCGCCCACGGAAACGCCTTGATATGCACACCTGATCAATTCGTCTCGAGAATTTGATTTCTGATGAACAATATCTGGGCATCCACATTTTTCAAGTAAAATTTTCATTCTCCGACGTTGTGTGTAATTATGATAGCTTCGCCAGATTTCAAATAAACTAACGGATGATTCAAACGGACTCCATACCTCTCCCAACTGTTCTTCTGATTTTGGACACACATCACATTTTTCAAATGTTTCTGCAAGTGTCTCTATAGCTTTCGCACCATATTTCTCCTTGAATTCCTCCCATGCGTAGACATAACTTATATGACTTCCCGTACAGCTACTATATAACAGCATTTGAAGCGAATTATCATTTTTTTCAACATGTCCTTCAATTTGATATGTTAAATCTCTCACCTGCCAGCAGGGAGTTTTTTCAAAACGTATGTCATATTTTACAAGTACACCAGATACACCTTGCAGTACACGATCCTCTTCTGTATCCAAAGGAATGGTTGTCACAGCAATTTTTGGATACTGCCCACGAACCTCTGGGAACACCTGATCAAACTGCTTTTTCATTTCATCTGTCAGTTCATAAATTTTCTCCCCCTCTACATCATGAGCTGCTTTCATCATCTCATCATAAGTTTGTCCGATTCTCTTATTATTGTAATACACCGGCACTCTGGAACCACACAGATATTTTTCCACTGTTTTCTTCAGATCCAATGTTCCCAGCTTTCCCGGATTCAGACGTATCGCAATTGAGGTTCCGGCATTCTTCCGATATCCGTTTCTTTCCTGTCGATAGGAAGTTTCAGAATCAGAGTTCCCCCGTTTTGGCATTTGCTCTCTTGCCCAATGGTTCTGTGCCTGGTTCAACAACGTATAGTATCCACTGAGTCCCGTTACCTGCAACCGTAATCCATAATGCTTGTTGAAGTTCGAGTTCGTTGTCTCTTCTTCCCGACGGTTTTTATCAGAGTCAAAATAAAGCGTCGATACCTCCGCATAGTCTCCGTTAAGGAAACATGACAGAAATCCGATTCCAAAGCGACTGATACCATGATACTTTTCTGTTTTATGGTGATCTCTTAAGTCTCTCTCGATTTCTTTGGAAGAATAATACGAATTTCCCACTCTGAGGAAATATCTTTGCAACATTCCCATGGTCATTCCGGTTCCCTCATCATCAATACGGAACCAGATGTTACCATCTTTATCATTCCACTCAGAGAAATCAATACGCGACTCTTCCGGTTTAAAATCAGGATCCATTTCTCCTCGAAGTAAAGTGGCATCGATTGCATTCTGGAGTAATTCTCTCACAAAAACATCCCGGTTATCATATAAGTTTTCGCCTGTCAGCAATTCCAGAATCTTCGTCTGATCCATTGTAATGCAGAAATCTCCGCTCACATATCCAACGGATTCAATTTCATTGCGCAAGATGGCTCTTGGAAATGGAAAATTCTGCTGCCAGCTTTGATGACAATACTTCTGTAATTTTGCACAATTTCCCAGTTCATCATCAACCCAGTCCAGAAAATTACGAACCGCATGCTCCACTCCGGGATTCATGCACCGGGCTTTATAAGGGAGTGCTTGTGTCGTAGGGGATGCAGGATAAGAAAAGCCTGCAGATGCCTGATGTTTCTTCCACTCTTCACGACTTTTCTCGTTACATTCTACATAACTATACAATACCTGGGGTGCCCGGGTATCATCAAAATCCAACAAATCGCCCAATCGTAACAGTAGTACACAAAATAGTGGACTTACGTCATTTGCATGTAAGTAATCCAAATTGTGATTGCCGATAATTTCTGACATATTATAGCCATGTGCCTCACAGACAGTTACAATGCACTCTTGTGATACAACCTCCATTGGGCGCTTGTTAATCAGTTCATTCCATGCTTTATTGTTTAATACATCCCCCACCCGTTTAGAATGCAGCTCACGAAGATACCTCTGTTGCATATCCTTCGTCCACTCTTCTGCTGGGCTCCCCAGAAATTCCGGATAATATTCTCTGAGAAAATTTTTACAGGTCGCTGTATCCTCATACTGTTCTTTCTTCTCCTCCTCTGTGTAAACCATGCCCACATCATGCAGACTTGCAACCAGAATCAGCAGTTCCAGTTCCCCTACAGTGAGATTACTAATCTGATCTCCCAACAATCCACCCATGGCATCCAATACATTTAAGATGTGTGTTTCGTCATGTAATGTATAATTTTCAAACGTTCTACGAACATCCTTCAAATAATTTGCTGCATACTCATAAACGTCTTTTACCCATATGCATCTTTCACTTCCGGCATCCGCCTTCTTCTCATATTCTTTCCATATTGCAGTTTCATCTAATTTTTTTGAATGGACCATGGTATTTCCTTCCTTTGTTTCTTATAAAATTACTGTCATATGTGATGTGTTGATATTTTATTGTACCATAAAACACTACTGTTTTCTATTAATATCAACAGCAATTATATAATTCAACCGATCAACTTTCCATCGATTAATTTGGTAACGATAATTGGAAATTATCAAGTTTAAATAATCATATAATATTCGGATTTTGATGAAAGGATAATTTTATGAACAAATTTTATAACTTATTTGACAATAAAGCAGCATTATATGCGGCTAATCGTCCAAGTTATTCTCATCACGTATTAGAATACCTGCAAAAGAATTTAGGATTTTCATCAGCAGCACTTGGTGCTGATATTGGGTGTGGCACCGGTCAATTAACTAAAATACTTGCTAAATATTTTAACTCAGTATATGCAGTAGAGCCAAATACTTCTATGATGCAAGAATGTCAAAAATATTTGCAGAATTACAAAAATGTTCATTATATATGTAACAGCTCAGAAAATACTAATATTGACAGCAATAAATTAGATTATATATCGGTAGCCCAAGCTTTTCATTTGTTTTATACTTCAGAGAGTTTGCAGGAATTTAAAAGGATTTTAAAACCAAATGGATATTTGATTATTATTTATAACATGAAAAACCATACATCAGATTTATTTTTAAAAAATGAAGAAATACTCTTAAAATATTGTCCATTATATAAAAGAGAATTTCATGCAACGGAATTTGAACGTGATTCTTTTCAAGAATGTTTTACAAAAGATTCTTATCAATATCATTTTTTTTCAAATGATAATACAGAATACCTTGATCATGATACTTTTATTAATCGAACACTTTCTGCTTCATATGCGATACCAAAGAGCAATCCCTCTTACTCATACTTTGTACAGGATCTGGCGAAAGTGTTTTCTGAATTTTCCGTAAACGAAAAAGTAGAAATGGAACTTAGTACTGTAATATATTCTGGTTATTTGAGGTAAATTTATGAATTCTAACAAAAGCAAACAAGCACTTAAAATTTTGAAAAAAACTCATGAAGAATCTCTGATTCTTAATCCAACAGAAAATATTCCTTTGGACTCGAATATAAATTTAAATTTTATTGAAGGAATGTATATACCCGAAGAACCACGGGATGAAAATAGCAAAGTTATTTTTGCTGGGAGAAAAAATTTAAATGAACTATATGATGACTGGTGTGAATATTTGGATGCAAAAGCTGTCACTTTCAAACCACATTCTGGGTTAGATGCACATATCTCAGTTTTTATGGCATTAGGACAAATAGGTGAAAAAATTTTACTTTTACCAGAAGAAGCTGGTGGACATTTTTCTACATATCAAATATTATCCAGACTTGGATTTGATGTTCAAAGTTTTATAATAGATAAAGAACAATATAAAGTAGATATTCCACGTTCTATGGCTCTAATTAAGAATTGGAAACCGGATTACATATTTGTTGATCGCAGTGAAGGTTTATATTATGAAGATTTCTCATGGTTAAAAGATTTTTCTTGTATAAAAGTATTTGATGCTTCTCAATATTTGACAAATATAATGGCAAAAGACTATAAAAATCCTTTTGATATGGGATTTGATATTATATTAACTTCATTGCACAAAAATTATCCTGGTCCGCAAAAAGCTGCAATTTTTTTTCGACAAAAAGACGAATTATACGAACAAATTATGAATGGCTTAAGCATCTATATATCAAACATTCATCCGAAAGATGTATATAGTCTGTTGCTTAATTTACCATCAAAATCCGAATTAAAAAGCTATTCTCAGAAAATGTTATCTACAACCCGTCTTTTAGAAAAAAATCTTTTGCAAAATGGACTTCCTGTTGTAAAACGAGATTTCCAACGCACTTGGACACAGCATTTGTGGTTGCGCCCAAATAGCAAGGTGAAAACGTATGAATTTTTCCGCTTATTGGAGAAATTACATATTTTAACAAATTATCGTCTTCTCCCCTATAATTTAGGGTATGGATTACGGATTGGAACAGCTGCAGCAGTTCGACAAGGATTGGATGAAGAATCTGTTCCAGCACTTGCTGATCTTATAGCAAAAGCATATTACCAAAATTTTTTAAATGATGCATTAAAAGAATCAGCCCGCACTACTATTACTTCAATCAAAAAAAAATAGAATCTGTTTTAGAGTTGTTTTTTGGGGGCTTTGCCCCCAGTTGATAAAATTTTAGTTTACCTTGTACTATTTAAATTTTATTGTAAAATTATCGGATAAAATTTAAGTATTCTGAACACAATGTCCATTGCAGTTATATTATTTTTAAGATATTCTATAAGTTTTTTTTCCCGAACATAGTTCCCCTGAGGATTATATTTTTTATTTAGGTTTGTAAGTTCATTTTGAAAATTATTTCGGTAATTATCCAAATTTATACGAACTACTTCTGAATTATTTCTGTGTTGTATTATATGAACCAAAGTCTTCAAAAACTCAGCTCTAAATTCACCATAAGTATTTCCCCATTTTTTATAAATATTTTGTGCTTGGTTCAAATTATCTTCTGCTTCTTTCAAATACTGCTCAAATCGATAAATATCGTTTCTGCTTAATGCATAATATGCATATAAAGCAAATGCTTTTCCTTTTTGTGTTTTACAATAGCCTTCAAATACTGTAATATTGTTATCCTCTGCATATTTTTCAAATTGATTGTATTGATTCAATATTTCAATATATTGATCGGCATCTGTACACAACATCAATTCAGCTTTACGAACTTTCAGGGTTCTGTATTTTTTCTTACCATCTGATTGGAACTTTTGGATGCAGAAATCATATTGCGCTAATGCTTCTTTCAATAATTCTTGCATGCTATTATTCTGAATCAAATCCGGTTTTGGAATAATGTTTTGATCTATATCGTTATATTGTATGCATCCCCAGATTCCTAGTTGATATAAAATATCATATTGAATATAATAAGCACGACTCAATTCCAATTCTAGCAGTTGTGAATGATAACCAATATTTTTGTTTAAATATGTATACCCAGAGATAATATTTTTATATCTGGAATATTTAATCTCTCCTTTCAGAAAATAGGTTCTTTCATAATCCGCTACAATTCGTGTTGCAAAATGCTCATCTTTCTTTAATTTTTCTAACTGAGGATTTGAAATTAATTCTTGTAATAATGTTTCCCAAGCATTAAGTGAAAAAGTTCCATGTTCCATACATATATGCTCGCGCCAATAGTTTATTTGGAAAAGAATCGATGAATTCGTACATTCAGATTCCATGCAATTTAACATATCCAAATATTCATCATCACTTCCTCCATGCTCAGCTTCAATAATTTTTAATTGAATATGCCAAATGTCTTTATTTATATCGTGACTTTCTACATAAGGGTATAGAATTTTTTTAGCTTCCAGCCAATTACCATTATATATATAAATTATTCCAAGTTCTTGACGAAAAATTTCTTTTTTTTCTGGAACAATTGAAATCTCAGTCTCTACAAGATCCAATATATATTGTAGATGATATGCAGACAACGTATTTTCAAAATAAGTAATTCTTTCGTTTTGTGAAAAATCTTTACAAAACGAAGAAGAACATAATAGAAAAAAAAGCCATTTTTGAGGCATATTTTCTTTGCAATGAAGAAACATCTTCTTTGCAATAATACAACTTTCTTCTTTATAATACTCATTGTGTATTAGTCTTTTTCTATACTCTTTCGCTAAATCTTCATTAAAAATATATGCGCAATGCATAAATGGAAAAGGTGTCAAAACACGGTTGCGAACATAATACCGTATGATCAAATTTTCTTGTAGTAAGGAAAAAGGTGAGTATTTCTTTTTCCAAAGCTGATGTAACTCCTTTTTTGTAACATATCCATTATACATTCCCGCAAATATTGCAATTATCAATACAAAAATTTTCTTTTTATTTTGTCTAGAAATTGTGTTTTCCTCATTAAATACAAAATCATTTAACAGAATAACAATAGAATTATTTTTTCTATTTAAAACGATATTTTTCATATATTGTTGAAAAAAAGAGTTATCAATTTCACAAATATGTCCTATTAACTCTTTCTCTTGTTTAAAATGTTCGCGTAAAATACTTTCTTCAAAATTAATATATGATTTTAAATTAAATATATTATTGTTTTGGCTAAAAAATCTGTCTTTAATATAGTTATACAAAGCGTTATTTCGTTCTGTTTCTTGATAAAGAAAAATAATTAGGAGTTTGTTATTTGTACTTTGAGTCTGCAGAATTAGATTCTTTACTCTATCCATAATCTCATTTATAAACGAAATCGTGTATTTTTGCATATTATCGATAATTATAAGTTTGTCCTTTTGTTTTCTTGCACGTTGCAAATAATCTACCAAGGCTGCTTTATCATTTACACCATCAAAATATATAATTCCTTTTTGTAATTCCGAAAATATGTCATACAAATCTTTATCACTTGCAATTGCATTAAGCAAAAGCATAACTGAAGTTGTTTTCCCTCCACCAGCAAAGCCTGAAATTAAAATCATATTTTGTTCACTGTTTTTTAAGATACAGATTGCAGATTCAATGAAATTAGATTGTTCATTCGTTTCGAATAAATTATTTGGGTTATAATTTGTGATAGCACAGCTAGAAAATGGAGTATGCATACATGATACAAATTGATAAATTTTCTGTTTAAATATTTGTAACCAAATCAGTAAATACTTCCTTAATTGAATAACATATGAAATAAACGCAAGTACAATTGTTACAGTTGCACTTATTAAGCTCCCATATACATTATCCATTTCAGAAAATTTTTGAAAAATGCAAAGTATTAAATTATAAATGCCATATCCAATTCCCACAAGAATAGCAATGTATATAATATCAATGAAAGCATTGCAGAATTTTCGAATATAAGTATTTTTTTCTTTTGTATATCTTTTTCTTTTGTAAATATTCATAGTACCTCATAATAATAAATTATTTATTATTCTGATAATTTCCAATTATCGTTACCAAATCCATCATACTATTTTTTTCATTGTTTAGCAAGCTGATTATAACTAATTTTGTAAATTTCTGTCGAATTCCATTTTATTTCTTGGATGTTTCGTCCTCAAAATTTCTTTTTCTTTCTCCGTAGTCACGTATGTATATATTTGAGTTGTAGTTATAGATGCATGTCCCAACATTTTCTGTATATATCTGATATTTACATCCTCTTCCATCAAATATGTCGCAAAGGAATGTCGGAACATATGAGGTGTAATATTTATATCAACATTTATCTCATTGGCATATTTATGGATCATATTTCTGGCTGATTGCGAGGACAATGCATTTCCATATCGGTTAACAAAAAAATATCCGCATTGCTTTATCTCATCCTCAAAAGATTTTTTATAAATTAATAATATCGCCAATACATCGCTATTTCCTATCTGGATATATCTTTCTCTTCCACCCTTTCCCCGAATACATAACACGCCATTATTCAAATCAACATATTTGTTCTGCAAATGACACAACTCTGATATACGAAGGCCAGTGGAAAATAGTGTTTCTACTACCGCGATGTCCCGCAATATGATTTTTCTGCGCCATTCAGAATAATCATTCATTGCTCTTTCTTTATAAAGATGCTTCAGCAGCTGCTCAATGATATCTTTTGGAATAATTTTTGGCAGAACGAGCTCTTCCTTGAACTTTGTTTTCACTTTATGAAAAGGATTTATGTCTATTATTTCTTCCTCCTCCAAATAATGAAACAATGCCTTTACACTGGCAATTTTTCTTTTTACGGTTTTTTGTTTATATGTGCGATGGAGATATAGAAGATATGCATTTAAAATCTCCTTATCCGGATTGTTTACACTTTCTCCAATAAGCCCAATAAACTGCTGAAGATCCGCTTTATATGCCTTTATGGTCTTGTCATCAAGTTCCTTTTGAAACTTGCAGTAATCTAAATATTTATTCGCTTCTTCTCTTAAAAGCATCGTAACTTCCTCCTGCTTTTCCAACAATGATAAAGTTTTCCAAAATAATAAAGGGGCAGTATGCTCTACTGCCCCTCTAGCTACCATATTAAATTATGAAAATACCCTTTCCATAAATCCTAGCAATCTTTTTTCTTTTCCAACTGATAAGACGGCACCAATCGTTTCACTACCACCTTCATCTGTGGATCATCTTCATAAGCCGTCTTCTTCAAATCTTTGAGATGTTCAAAGAACTCTTCCTGATCGAATTCAATCGGTTTGCCAATGAAAATCAGATCATTCTCTGTCTTCTGCAATCCCTCCTCTTCTTTCAGGCATTCTTCAAACATCTTCTCCCCCGGACGTAATCCGGTATAAACAATCGGAATATCCACATCCGGCTCATATCCGGACAATTTGATCAGGTTTCTTGCCATATCATCAATTTTTACCGGCTCTCCCATGTCAAGGACAAAAATTTCTCCACCTTTCGCATATGCTCCTGCCTGCAGCACCAAAGATACCGCCTCTGGAATGGTCATAAAGTATCGGATGATATTTTTATCTGTGACCGTAACCGGACCTCCCTCTGCGATCTGTTTTTTGAACAGGGGAATCACACTTCCGTTACTTCCCAATACGTTTCCAAATCGTACCGCCACATAATTGGTTTTTGTAAACCGATGCTGCATTCCCTGAATGATCATCTCACAGATACGCTTGGATGCTCCCATGATATTCGTTGGATTCACGGCTTTGTCCGTAGAAATGAGAACCATGCGTTCCGTACCGGTTCTTCCTGCCGCCATCGCTACATTATAAGTTCCAAATACATTGTTCTTGATGGCCTCATTCGGGCTGTCTTCCATAAGTGGCACATGCTTGTGTGCAGCTGCATGAAAAACAATTGCCGGTTTATAATCTGCAAATACGGTATCTACCCTATGCGTGTTTCGCACCGATCCAATGAGTACGACCAGATTCAGCTTTGGAAAGTTCTTTTTCAATTCCTGTTGAAGATCATAGGTAGTATTCTCATAAATATCGAAAATGATAAGCTGCGCCGGATGATGCGCCGCGATCTGCCTGCAAAGCTCGCTACCTATAGAACCGCCACCGCCGGTAACCAACACGACTTTTCCTGCAATATATCCCATCACTTCATCCAGATTCGTCTTTACCGGTTCCCTTCCGAGGAGATCTTCAATCTCTACCTCACGGAAATTCGATATGGCTACTTCTTCATTAACAATCTGTGCCATACTCGGCAGAATCTTAATTTTACATCCGGTGTTCTTGCAGAGCTCCAGGATTTTCTTTTTTCTTGCTCCCGGAAGATTCGGAATTGCAATAAAAATCTCCCGCACACCATACTTTTCGGCTGCCCATGGAATTTTACTGTCATTTCCCACGATTGGAGCTCCAAGAATTTTACTTCCGATCTTATTCTGATCTGCATCAATGACACAAGCTACGCGGTTACGGATCTGCGGACTGTTCTCCATATTTTTGATAAGAAAGTATGCGCTGTCTCCTGCACCGATCACCATCGTCGGAACTACCTTTCCCACACTGATTCCAAGGTAATTATGACGGATAATACGCAGTCCACGATACACAAACCGGCTCCCGGTAATCAATGCCAGCAAAAAAAAGAAATACAGGATGTAATAGGAACGTGGCATATTCCATTGCAACATATGCATTCCCAAACTTTGCAATGCTGCACTGAGCAAACACGCTACGACCACATTTAACAATTCCTGCACACTTGCATATTTCCACAAACTATTATACAGATGCATGATTGCAAAAATCACAAGCGTGACACATACATTGATCCAGAAATAGCGAACTGCAGTCTCCAAATATGGTATGCACTGCTCATTTTTTAAACTGAATTCAAATCTTGTCCAAATAGAAATGATTTCTGCCAAAAACACTGCCAGAATATCATAAATCAATAATACAGCAATTCTTATATATTTCGCCGCTTCATTTCCGTTCGATTTCTTTTGTAACATAATATATTTTTATCCTATGCTTTCTTATTTCTTTTGATTTTTACGCTGTTTTCTGGATTGTTTCTTGCCCGAAGCTTTCTGTTTTCCATTTTTGTTTTCTGCGTTAACATTTTCATTAACCGGTGCGGCATCATTCTTCTGCTGCACATCTGCATTGTCGTTCTCTGTTGTCTGTGTCTCTTCTGCTTTTACAAACAGATTTTCCTTTGTCACAAGCATACGGTTGACTGCCATGCCAAGACCAAGCATTCCCCAGAATACCGGAGCCGTGCATACGTTAGAATCATTGGCAACTGCTGCGATCACATACACGAGAACTGCTGCAAACAATCCAAATCCAACCCAGCTGAGATGTTCGTGCAAATCGACTCTGCGATAAATCCGAACGGAACGAATGATATACCACAGTAAAAATCCAATCAATGCCAACGTTCCAAACAATCCGGTCTCCACCCACTGCTGAAGATACCAGCAATGCGCTTTTACATCATAATTATTAAATCCATAGATATATGCCTGACCAAAATAATCATTTTGTGGACGCTCCAGCAAATAGGTATTTGCTCCTGATCCTACAAACACATGCTTTCCTAAAACCGGTATTGTGGTATTCCAAATATGTCCACGGGAACTCATCGCATCCTCTTTGAACAGATTGGACTGTTTTACCTTTTCATATTTAACAAGTTTTCCTGCCGGATTGAGGAACTCATATCCATCATCATCGGTTTTCACAAAATTCCAGGAAATACCATCAACATACACACTGATTCCAGCAGTCTGATCAAACATTACCGGCTGTACCTGCACATTTGCAAAACGCTCATCATCGATGGAATAAGTCTGTGTTCCTTCATCTGCCAGCGTCTGTCCCAGCGGATTCCCATCACTGTCTTTGCACAGAATCTGAATAGTTCCATCTTCTGCGCTATCATAAGAAACTGACAATGCATTATCCCAGATTTTTAATACAACATCCTCGTCATTTGTAGCGATGTCATTTAATGAATACTGGTCTTCCATATGATAGGTACCGGTAATCGTGTTCTTGATTCTTTCCCCAAAAGATGTGGTATTGGCAATCACAATACTTCCAATGATGCCTGCCACCACCAACGCTCCACCTACATAACGGAGCTTTTTGCCACGGCTCAGCAATACCAATACTGCAATCGCAGCACCTGCTGCCACAGCCATCCAACCGGAATCACTTCCACTTCCTTTCAGGCATATGATACAAAGGATTTCGGCCACAACCAATGCCGCTCTCTGCCATACTTTCTTTGCTCCGATAAACAAGCATGCCAACAATGGAATTAACATTCCGAAATAAAAGGACAGGAAATTCGGATTATACAGTGTTGTATAAGAAGTTCCCTCTGCCATATTGAAATTCAAACTGTCCAAATTGCCCCAAAAACTTGTGTTGGTGATCAGATGCTTTCCAAATCCTGTCTTGAAAAAGTCCTTTCCAAAGTACTGGAAGATGCCAATCAACGTTACCATCGCCATTCCAACTCCGGCCCATAACAGGACTTTGTTCACCTGCTTCTCTTCCTGTACATAATTATATACGTAATAGCACAATATCATATAGGCAAATACAGCCCATACCGGCTCAAACAATTCATAGGTACCTCTGACAACCCAGTACTTATAGCTAGAAAATAATGCGGACATTGCAACAAACATTGCATAAACAAACAGCATATAAAATGAATTTTCAAACTGAAACTGTTCTTTCTTTTTTAAATACCGATATAACATGATTCCGATCATCACAACTCCAAGGATCACTATCGCTATCATTTTCCATGCGAAAAAGAAATCTGTCTGTAACCCGGAACTCGCTGGGAACCAGTCAAATTGCGACAGATTGGCATCATACTCAAACATATGCACGATCAACGGAACAAATCCCATCATAAGTATGATTGGAATCAGTAATGCGTTTGTTTTCTTCTTATTTGCATAAACATTCTTACTCAAGATATTTTCTCCTTCGAATCAATGTATTTTGTATGTTTTTACTCAATTATTTCTATAAGTACATACATATTCAACATAATACTCTTAAATTTTCCTTTTGTCCACACCAAGAAAACTATAGTACCATCTATGTTAACTACTCTATAAATCACAAAAGAAAGAAGGATTACAACCATGAGATTACCAAACGGATACGGCGGAGTCGTAAAATTATCCGGGAACCGAAGAAGGCCCTACGCAGCGCGAATTACCACCGGCTGGTACCACAATGACAAAACCGGAAAACGTGTACAAAAATTCCAAGTTATCGGATACGCTGCCTCCCGGGCCGAAGCCTTACAAATACTAGCCAAATACAATGACTATCCAATTGATGCAGCTGCCCTGAAGCTTACCTTCCATGACATCTATCTGCGCTGGTCCGAAGAAAAATTTCCGACCACCTCCGCCTCCAACATCAAAGGATACCGCGCCGCATATTCCATTTGTGAAGATATCGCAGATGTACCATTCCGCAATTTGCGCCTGGATGATCTGCAACGCGTCGTCGACCGCTGTGGGAAAAATTATCCCACCCTAAAAAAGCTCCGCATCCTGTTCAATCAGTTATACGACTATGCGATGAAACACGAAATTATCTGCAAGGATTACTCTCCCTATGTCAACATCACCAAATATAAAGACCGTAATCCAAATAAAGCAGAACGCAACCGCTTCACGGCGGAAGAAATAAAAACCTTATGGAAACATACCGATGACCGCTATTACCAGACGGTTCTTATGCTCATCTACAATGGGGTCCGTGTTTCCGAACTGCTTGACTTGAAAAAAGAAAATGTCCACTTGCCTGAACGATACTTCGACGTAGTTGACAGCAAAACAGAAAATGGTATCCGCAAAGTCCCTATCGCCGAAAAAGTCCTGCCCTTTTACACCTCCTGGTACAATGACTGTTCGCACAGTGAATACCTTATCCACACCATGGACAGTGAGCATTTTACTTACCATAATTATTACATCAATGTATTTAAACCACTGCTGCAGCCCCTGAACATCGACCATACCCCACACTGCTGCCGTCATACAACGATCTCAATGCTCGCCGATGCACATGTGGATCAGACCATTATCAAAAAAATTGTCGGCCATGCCGGAGCCATGACATTAACCGAACGTGTCTACACGCATTTGGACATCCACGAACTCATTGAAGCAATCGACAAAATATGAAAAATCGGAATTGTTACTTGTGTGTTACTTAAATTTTTCCAGCAAAAATGTCTCACAAAATATGGTCCTATAAATTCAGTTTGTACTACCCCGTTTCTTGTGCGTTGCTTGTACGTTACTTAAGATTGAAAGCTTCTTCCACATGCTATGCTGCAGATACCTGTTTTATCCACTCTGCTGGCAGTATGGTCAGTGGAAAATATTGTTAAGGTAACTGGTAAGAAGTCTGGTAAGGCTGTAAAGAAGACATTAAAGGCTACTATTACAGTTAAGAACCCATCCCTTACATTAAAGGCAGCTAGCGCAGTTGCAGTTGGTGCTAAGGAAACTGTTAAGGCAACAGTTAAGCCTGCTTCAACAAAGGTTACATTCTCATCTAGCGATGATACAATTGCAACAGTTGATGCTACAACAGGTGAAGTTACTGGTGTTAAGGCTGGTGAGGTAATAATTACCGCTAAGGCTGGCAAGACAACAAAGACTGTTAAGATGGCAGTTAAGAATTTTATTCTTCAGTCTGTAAAGCAGACAAAGGCAAATACATTAGAGACTTCTATTCTTGGAACAACAAAGAATATCAAGACAACTGATGTTAAGATTACCAACACTGCAAACCAGAATGCAATTGCTGTCAAGAGTGTAACACCTGATAAGGCAGATGCTACGAAGGTTACTCTTGAAACATTTGCAGATATGAAGGATGGCGCTAAGTACACTGTTGAACTTGATGGTGTAGCTAAAGAGTTTACAGCAACTGATGGCGTTGTAGCTGATGTAAATGTAACACCTGTTACAATCCCTGCAAACACAAAAGGAACTGAAATCAAAGGACAGACTATTGACAAAAATGGTATTGTACTTGATGAGTTCAAGGTAAGTGAAGCAGGCGCAAAGAGTGCTGAATTAACTCTTTCTACGACACAGGGTTATGTAGATGGTGACAAGCTTGTTCTTCCTACTGTTGGAAACAAGGGTACAGCAGAAGTTAAGTATCATACATACAAATTTGATGCTAACGGAAATGAAATTGGAGCTTATACAAAGAAGGTTGATATCACAGCCGTAGCTGAAGACGTAATCACAACAAACGGATTCAACATGACATTTGCAGATACAGCTAAAGCTCCAAACTGGGATAAAGACAAGACAACAAATCAGTTAGCAATTGGATCTAACAAGAGTGCATACTTCAAATTTGTAGGATCTGATAACAAAGAAATCACAACATATGCTGATTACTCAGTAGTATCAAGTGATGATTCTATTCTTTTATTACCAAAGACTCAGTTAAGCAGTAGCAGTACTCCTGTATCTGCAACAGGTATTAAAGAAGGAAATGTTTTTGTTAACGTATTAGACAAAGATGGTAAAGTAATTAAATCTTTACCAGTTGTTGTTACAGCTGCTGGAAAGCTTACAAATGCAACACTTGGAAATACATCTCTGACAATTTCTAAGACTGCTACAGGCGTTGATAATTCTGTTAGTGTAAAAGCCGTTGATCAGTACAATAATGACATTACTGGTTCAACAACTATTACAGCATCAGGTGTAAATGCTGATGCTGATAAGGCAATTAATGCTGAATACGTTCAAGCAACAAAAACAGTTAAGGTTTCTGCAAAAACTGCTGCTGAAGATGGAAAGACATACACTATCAAAGTTGAAGTTAAGAAGGACAATGTTACATTAAATCGTTACTTTACAGTAAAAACTGTAGCAACAGCGACAGATGTAACTAAGGCTACTGATTTAAGAGTTGAAGTATCTGGCTTAACAGATGGTAAAGTTGATATGGCTGTAGCTGATGATGCAGATGCAGCAAAGGCAGCTAAGACAGTTGAGGTAAAAGTTGCTGCATATGATAAGGGCGCTAAGATCGGTTACGCAAATGTAACAGAGTGCAAGATCAGCGATTCCAGCAAACAGTCTGTTGTAAGCGGAGCTGCTGTTTCAGTTGTTTCTTGCTCAGCAAACAAAGTAACTAAGAACCTTGAGGCTGGAAAGTCTTATACATTGACTGTTAAGGCAGCTAATAAGACATTCACAACTACATTCTCTGTAGTAGATACACAGTCTACAACTGTTACTACAAAGATTGACAGCAAGACAACAAGTGAAACAATTTCGGATAATAAGGATGCAATTGCAAATGTTGTTGCTGCTAATGTAAAATTTAGTATCGATGGCAAAGATTACAAGACTTTTAATGCATCTGAGATTACTGTTAATAACGGTTACAAGGTTGTTGACAACAAAGCTGTATATGTTGGAACCGTAAATGTTTCAGTTAAAAACAGCAATGGAATCAGCTATCCTGTTACAGTAACTGTAAATACAACATTCACTGCAAAATAATTGATTATTAGTAAAATAGTTTTATAATGCTGTCGCGCTACTATATTGTAGCGCGACAGTTTTCGTTGTTAAATAAGCAATACACTAATTCATTTTCTGAAAATATAGGAGAATATATAGTATGAGAAAATTATTATATTTAGTTATTCGCGATGGAAATATTGTAGCTTCATATCCTAATAAAAGCCAAGCTATAAATGAGATGAATTTTCAATTGACGAATTAAGACCTTTTGTTGAATAACGAATTACCTATGATAAAATTTTGGTAGAAAAAAATTATCAGTGTTTATTGTGAGATAGAGACCATAAAACAAGTTTTTACTTAAAGGAACGCCAGTTTCAGCAATGTGCTGCTTCTGGCGTTCCTTTTTTGAATACAAACATTTCTTTTGATTTATTACTTGCGCTATAAAATTAAATTAACGAGTGTTCTTTTCCACATACCTTTCACCAGGATAATTTTTCCCTGAGATATGACAATATTTTTTATAATTAGTATTAGTCAGCACTTTTGAAATTACAAATGCTATCACGAATAAACTAATCAAAAGTATAAAGGGGTCATGGAATAAACTTTTTATATCAATATAACGTATTATTGGAAGAAAAAAGCCAATCATTAAGTATATTAAGGCAGTTCTTGCATAATGGAACTAAATTTGATTGCTTCTGGAATTGAATTACTTAGAGCAACTGTTAATCGCCCCCTTTGTATCTATTTTCTTCATCCAACTGCTTTTTTAGGCTTTGCTCTTTACCTGATCTCATCCCATTTCAATACAGGGTACTCTTTAGCAACTGTAAGTGGTTGTATATCAAGAGATACGCATAGTTGTAATTTTTCACAGATTTCATTCAGGGATTTAATAGTAAAATTATATTCTCGGCTTTCCCATTTGGATACCATACCTTGTGACACGTCCATATATTCAGCAAATTCTTTTTGCGTCATATTCATTTCTTGACGACGTTTTTCGATTTTAGCAGAAATTTTTGCTAATTCTATTGTAGATTTTATTTCAGCTTCAGATAATGATTCTTTAACCCAAGTTGTTTCTTTGGCACGGGCAATTTTTTCTGTAATACTCATTTTTGTTTCTCCTCGTATGTTCGTTACTTACATGTATTTTACTAGTCGTCATCTAACCACTTAAGTCGTTTCTTGGCGACTGTAATTGCTTTTTGTAATCATTTGAACTTTTTTCTAAAAAGGCATGCAGTAAAATAATGTAAGTTCCATTTACGATTGTATATAGTACTCGAACATTCTTCTTAGTATTAGGATGTCTTATACTATATAATCGTTCTTCTCCTGTAAGTTTTTCATATTGTAATAATGTAATGGCGTCTTCTTTTTGATCATCAAGAACAGCAAGATCTTCTAATAATTTCTTCTGATATCTGGGATAAGGATCTGCATCCTTCCATGGCTCATCTACAGAATTTCTGAATTCCTTTTTTACAACAGACAAAGAATCTATATTGTTTAGCCCCAGAGCGACTATTTGTTCTAACTCCACATTTTACCACCTTCTTTGGTGTCTTAATCATATTACTTATATGTAATATTTTCAATAAACATTTGAAAATATGAGAGGAAATTAAGAAATTTAAATATCTATTAAGTTATTGAAATTTCGTTATTTACTAAAATTTTTGCTCCATTGCTTTTGTCATTAAGTTTCGCATTTTTGTCACTTTTCTGTTACTTATCAAACATTTTCACAAAATTTCAATTGCAGAAAATTCCTATTTTAATGCATTTTCTACAGTTATTTGAATTCAGATATAGTGTTAAGGTAACTGGTAAGAAGTCTGGTAAGGCTGTAAAGAAGACATTAAAG
>ERZ779737.567-NODE-567-length-33863-cov-3.346161_pt1 | contig 33863 bp, 32 predicted proteins | sample MGYA00511889_ERZ779737 | MGnify/ENA primary metagenome ERZ779737 (study PRJEB29588, sample SAMEA2163575) | human gut metagenome | biome: human gut; feature: human-associated habitat; material: faeces | place: Denmark | collected 2008/2010 ... | reverse complement strand
CATAAATCTTGCTCTTTTAACTTGTTTAGCAATATATCTTTGATGTTTAGCACATGCTCCAGTCATTCTTCTTGGAAGTATTTTTCCTTTTTCATTGATATATTTAGTAATAATATTTACGTCTTTATAATCTACGCTTTTTCCAGCACACATTTGACAAATTTTCTTTTTCTTACGATAAAATTCAGCCATTTTTAATTTCCTTTCTAAAATGGTAGATCATCATCACTTAGAACTACTTCTGAACCGAAATCTTTAAATGGATCTTCATTAAAATCATTAGTTTCTACGTGATTTATATCTCCAGTTTGATTTACAGCGGGCATAACAGGTGCACTATTTGTGTTTCCTTTACTACTTAAGAAAGTAATATTGTTTGCATTTACTTCAGTTACATATACTGTTTTGCCTTCATTATTTTGATAATTTCTTGTTTGAATTCTTCCTTGTACTCCGATTTGAGAACCTTTAGTACAATATTTACATAGGTTTTCTGCTTGCTTTCCCCATATAACACAGTTAATAAAATCAGCATCTCTTTCGCCATTTTGATTTGAAAATTGACGAGATACAGCAATTGTGAATGAACAAGTTGTATTTGTTCCATTCATAGTATTTACTGTTCTAAGTTCAGGATCTCTAGCAAGTCTTCCTACTAATACGACATTATTCATTAACTACTCCTCATCTAATTTAATAATTTGATGTCTAATGATATTTTCATTTAATCTAGCTTTACGATCAAGTTCAGCTATAGCTTCATTAGATGCTTCAACTGTTAATACATAGTAAAATCCGTTAACTTCTTTATTAATAGGATAAGCTAAAGTTCTTTGTCCCATTTCTTTAACGTTAGTAATTTTACCTTTTAAGTCAGTTACTACTGATTTAAGACTTTCAACTACATTTTTAACAGCAGCTTCTTCTAAAGTAGTTTTAACAATAAACATTACTTCATAGTTTTTCATTTTTCTATCCTCCTTCTGGTCTATTCGGCTTTATTTAATATAAAGCAAGGAGCTTTCGCTCAAGCAGTATATTAGCATAGATTTTAGATAAATTCTAGACTATTTTTAACTATTTTAATAAAAAAAGAAAGATAATTTAAAATTATATCTTCCTAATATATTTTAATTATTAGATGCGAAACGCGGGTGCAAATCCATTAGTTGCAGTTGGAATACCAATACTATATGCTCCAGTGGCTGAAATTACTCCAAAAGGGTATTGTATCGTTTGAACTGCATATGCGGCATTACGTAGCCACCATATTGAGTTAGAATTATTATATTTTTTTATTCTATCACTATTGACTTTGTTTACATAATGATCTAATACACGTGTTAAATCTTTCGCACTATCGCTAGCATTTGTTATATTAATTTCTTTTGCAGCAAGTAAATATATTTTGTCATTTGTTGTTAAATTTTCACTTTCACTACTTCCATGCCCTGATATGACTTTAGTTTCTATTATGGCATTTTGTAGATCACTTGGTAATTTGTCAAAAAATTCTCCATTAGCATATGTTCTCATTGCAGAATCTTTCCATCCACCTACATTTGTATTTGTGCTATTCATTTGTCTTTTTTCTACGATATCTGCAAACTCTACTACAAATCCACATGCTGTTTGGGAAAAATCAGTTCCATCACATTCACTTGGTGTTGATTTATTAGCAATTCTTACTGTATAAGATTCATTACCTATTAAAACTTGTTTTGTATCGCCTACTTTATATACATCAGATGAGGTATTACCTGCTATTGTTTCCCACGAATCTTCTGCAAATGTGGTTGGCTCTACTATAGAATTATCTTTAACCGTTACGTGACAAGCAAAAGATGCTCCTTGGTCAATAGATTGATCTTCGTTTGTGTCTGGAAAACTTATCGTTAAATTATAAATGTGTTTATCATTGTTGGCTCCTGATACAAAATATCCTTTTCCAATGTATTGAATTCCTGATGAATTTATAGTCCCGGTTGCGTCATTTGCAAGTTTTCCATTACTAGATGATGTGCTATCTTTAGTAAGTGCATATGTTAAGGCACCTTCAGAAAATGTATTATTATCTATAGCTATTCCTATTTTATATTTTAAATCGGTATTTGTGGTAATAGCATTTGGTTTTGTATTATTTATTCCGGTTAATGTAAATTGTTTAGTTACGGAATCTCCTGGTATAATATTATTTAGAATTATGTTGCTAGAATTATTTTCATATGTTATAGATAACTGACCACTTTCTACTTTTATAGTGCTTGAGCTTTCGCGATTGTTAATTTTTGCTGCTAAATATGAATATGTTACTCCTAAAGTAATTGATAATGTTAATATTAGTAACGCTACATAAATTAAATATCTATTTTTCAATATTATCACCTATTCTTATATATTACTATTATAGTATAAATTTTAATATATAGTCAATTTATAAGTGTAAAATTTTATTCAATACGAAAGGTTGGTGCTAAGCCATAAATATAGCTAGCATTGGCTGTACGAAGCCACCAATAGGTATTTGTTCCATTAAATTTTTTGCATGTCCAGAAATTGTTTTAGTTGAAATTATTACTTTTTGTAATTCTTCAAGCAGTTTATATATAAACACTTCGTCTAAATATTTTTTTATGTTGTTGCTGGCCAACCACCAACACTTGTGGCCGAAGCATTCATTGCTCTTTCTTCTACTATATCAACAAACTCAACTACAAATCCGCATGCTGATTGGGAAAAATTATCATTCCTACACTCATCGGGGTTGAGTTATTTGCTATTCTCACTGTATAGCTTGTTCCATCACTTAACACTACTTCTTTTTCTTCTCCAACTATCATTTTTAAATGATGGAATATATTGTTCGACTGTTATATGGCAAGCAAATGAGGCACCTTGATCTATTGATTGATCAATATTAGTGTCAGGAAAACTTATTGTTAAATTATAAATGTGTTTATCATTGTTTGTTCCTCATGTAAAATTGCCATTTCTATATATTGAGTACTGCTTTGGTCTATAGTTTCAGTTGTTTCGTTTGCTAATTTTCCATTTGTTGATGAAGATGAATCTTTGGTTAAAGTATATGTTAGAGCACCATTTGAAAATGTATTAACATCTATAACTATTCCTACTTTATACCTATTATTATAGTACAAATATTATTTTATAGTCGATTAATGGATAATCATTAATTTTGAAATAATAGATCATGTGGAAGGATTTACATCAATTGGTCTATTCCAAAAAAACTCCACTGTGGAGTTTTTTTTTAGAATAGAGTGTTAAACATTAAATCTAAAGTAAACAATATCGCCATCTTGCATTAGGTAGTCTTTTCCTTCTAAACGCATTTTACCGGCTTCTTTTACTTTTAATTCACTACCATATTCTTTTAAATCTTCAAATGACATTACTTCGGCTTTAATGAATCCTCTTTGGAAATCAGAGTGAATAATTCCTGCACATTCCGGAGCTTTCATTCCTTTTCTAAATGTCCATGCACGGCATTCATCTTTTCCAGATGTAAAGAAGGTTTGAAGTCCTAGTAAATCATATGTAGCATAAATTAATTTATCTAACCCGCTGTTTGAAATACCTATTTCTTCTAAGAATGACTTCTTATCATCATCGTTCATTTCAGCTAGTTCTGATTCCATTTTGGCACTTACTACAATTACTGAAGAATTTTCGTTAGAAGCATATTCTCTAACTTTATCAGTGTATTCGTTATGTCCAATAATGGCATCATCTTCATTTACGTTTGCCATATAAATTATGGGCTTTAATGTGATTAAGCAAAATGATTTTAATAGAAGTAGTTCATCTTCATTTAAATCTATTGTTCTTAATGATTTATTTTGAAGTAGGGCTCCTTCACATTTTCTTAGGGTTTCTAATTCAAATAAATCTTTTTTATCTTTACTTGATTCACATTTTTTGGCAATTTTACCAATTCTATTTTGAATTATTTCTAAATCTGACATTATTAATTCAACATTAATTATTTCGATATCTCTAATAGGATCTACTCCGCCTTCAACATGAATTATGTCTGAATTCTCAAAGCATCTTACTACTTCAACAATAGCATCTACTTCTCTAATATGAGATAAGAATTTATTACCTAATCCTTCACCTTTTGATGCACCTTTAACTAGTCCTGCTATATCAGTAAATTCATAAGTTGTTGGGACAGTTCTTTCAGGCATATACATATTTTCTAAAAATTCCAAACGATAATCGGGTACTGTTACTACACCGACATTAGGATCAATAGTTGCAAATGGATAATTAGCCGCTAAAATATTCTTTTTAGTTATGGCGTTAAATAATGTACTTTTTCCTACGTTAGGTAATCCGACGATTCCTGCTTTTAACATATTATCTCTTCTTTCTTTTTTCTTGATATTTTTTTGATGATAAAATTTCTTTTTTAACTGATTCTAAATCTGGTTTAACTCCTCTAGAACTTGAATCAAGTCCATTCCAGGGCCTCAATTTCCGTCAATTATTAAGGGACCGTTTTCAGTTATTGCAACATCCCACCCAACAACGTTTACATCGTAGTTAACTTTGGCTGCTTCTTTAGTCATTTTAATTATTTCTTTCCAATATGGAATAGCAAATCTATCTACTTTAACTTTAGTTGTAGGTGTATAATCTGATTCACGATTTTTATTTGATAATTCTTTTAAATCGTTATATTATCTTTTATAATTTTCTCTTAACGCAAATTTTAATAGTCCCACTTCTTCGTCACCTATTGGTATAATACCAAATTTTTTGAAATATAAAAAGCACTTTGTATTATTTAAAGTGCTTTAACTAGCTTTTTTGTTAAGATTTAAAGTTACAGTATATTCTTTTGTTCCTCTAATATATGTACATTTAACTTTATCTCCTACTGAATACATATATAAATAATATTTTAAGTAAGATGAATTCTTTATTTCATAATCACCGAATTTGGTAATAACATCGCCTTTTTCTAATCCGGCTTTTTCAGCTACTGATCCTTTTTGCGTATAACCTACAACTGCCCCTTCAGTAATTGATTCATCAATTGTAAATCCATATTGCATTTTCATAGCTAGTGTATCAGTAGTATCTAAAGTGCCTACACCAAGTACTGGTCTTTCAATTTTACCACTTTCAATTAATTTTTCAGCATATTTAATAGCATCTTCAATTGGGATGGCAAAACCCATTCCTTCAACGCCACTGCTTACTAATTTCATGTTAGTAATACCTATAACTTCACCATTCGAATTAGCAATAGGTCCACCTGAGTTTCCTGAGTTAATAGCTGCATCTGTTTGCATTACTTTCATTACCCATTTATCTACTGAAGTATTACTATTTTGACTTATTTCAACTAAACGTTCTTTTCCAGATAATATTCCCCTTGTAACTGTCCATGAATATTCTGTATCTAGTGGAGCTCCAATTGTAAATAAGGTATCTCCTAATCTAGCATCTTGATATGAACCAATTTCAGCAACCTGAATTATATTATCTTTATTAACTGATAATATAGCTATATCCGAATAAGTATCGCTTCCTACTATTTCCGCGTCAAATGTTTTATTATTAGTAAATATTAATTTAACTGATGATGCACCAGAAACAACATGAGCGTTAGTTAAAATATATGCTTTATCACCATCTGTTTTATAAACAAAGCCAGTTCCTGATGAGGCAAGGGTGTTCTTTTGATAATTTTGAACAACGACTACAGCATCATAAAGTTTTTCAACGGCATCTGCTATACCATTTTCATTAACTGTTACTTCTTTTTCTGATTTATTGATTATTGTTTGATTAAATAATCCTTTTTTGCTTATTAAATAATATGTTCCAAATGAACCAAGAAGGAAACATACTATCATTATTATTATAATTATTATTCTATTTTTATCTTTCATTTTTATTCCTTTCTTTTTAATATCTTATTATTTCTTTATAATTTACTGGTAACCCCATGGCATCTAATACTTTCTTAATTTCAATTGTGTATAATCTTCCAGCTAATACATCTATTTCATAACTTAATTCACTTATAAATAATCTAAACTGATTATCAGCTAGTAATTGTTTTAAAATTATAACTAGCGCTAAGATATCATTTTTACCATAGATATATTCGCCATTTTGAATTGGTATGTCTAAATAACTATGAATTCCATTATCTTCAATCATTTTTTGGGTTCGATGATCATAAACAATATCTTCATGAGCACATAAATTTCGATAATTAGCTAAAATTGGTAAATAAGTTATTAAGCTTTCCTTTGAAACATTATATACTTCCGCAATTGCTTCTTGATCGCTCTCTTTCATTATGGTATATAATTCACTAACTATACCAAACGATAATACTTTAACAACTACCCATAATGGAATGTATCCGTAATTTTTTATGTAATGCATTGTTGCTTGATGTTGGCCACCGTTAATTCTAATTTGACGTTTCATTTTTCTTATAAGATCATTTATTTGTCTTTGCTTTTCAGGATTGCGAGAAAAGTTGGTACTTTTTAAATAATCTTTTTCTTTATAACCATATTCTTTTGATAATTGATAGGAAAAAATACTTTTCATGTTATTTTCTACTACTAATAGATTTTTAAAAAATATATTTCTTATTTGTCTATCAAAATTAAATAAGGCTATTATTTCTTTAAAATTAGTTCCCTCTTTATAGTTTTTATCACTTCCATTTTTTAAAAATAAATGTCGATACCCATTTATAAAAAAGTAATTTTCTCTTATTAGGGTATCCTTTGCAAAATCGATATCATCTATTATCAAACCTCTGGCTTGCAAAATAGATATTTGTTCATCAATTGTTTTAAAGACTTTTGTTTTCACATTAGAACTCCTTTACTTTGAAAGTATATCACATTTCGCAAGATAATAGTACTAACTTAATATGAAAAATTTATGAAATTACGAATAATATGTAATTATTCCTTCCGTTATTATCTTGGATAACTTTAATTGATATTCTTCTGTTTTTAATTTGTATCTTTCATTATCATTGGAAATAAATCCACATTCAATTAAAATTCCTTTCTTCTTCAATAACTTATACATATAAGTGTTATTAATTGTTTTTACTTTACGTTTAGTATTTAAATATTTATTTAATGTGTTTTGAATAATTTCAGCTAATTTTTGATTATCTTTAACATAAAATACTTGTGGTCCACTATATTTTTTATTTTGATATATGTTTTGATGAATTGATATATATAAATCAGCATTTGAATTATTTATTAGTTTAATGCGATTATCAAAGTCACTTTTTTTACGATATAAAGCATTGGGATTACTAATATCATTATCATCTTTTCTAGTTAGAAGGACCGTTGCTCCAGCACTAGTAAGAGTTTCTTTTAATTTATAAACTATTTGTAAATTTAGGTCTTTTTCCTTAACATTATTGACAGTAGCACCATTATCAACACCACCATGTCCAGCATCTAAATATATTGTTTTACCTAATAATGGGAAAGTTAAGTTACTCGCGCTTACATTAAAAATAGAAATAATTATTATTAAGAATAATAGTAATAATAGTGTTAATTTAATAAGTCTTTTTATTTTTATCACCTATAAATTATATGCTATTGATGATAAAACACTACTTAATAGAATATAAAAAACTGATAGTTAAAATATGTATCAGTTTTCTATAATTGTGTAATTAATTATTTAACTTATTTTAAACGATATGCTCTTCCTTGACTTACTTCTTGGGAGGATTCATTTACATATTCGTCTTTATAGTCGATACGAGTGTCTATATCTACCATTTTATCAATTTCTAATAATTGTCTTTTTATTAAAACAATTGGTATTTGTAATCTTTGACTTTCGTATATATCACTTTTACTTATCTCATCTATTGAAACAATAAAATCTGGTTTTTTGGCAATAAATTCTTCATCTGATCCATTATCTTTAGAATTTATTATTTGAATTTCACTGTACCATGAGCATCCATTAGATAATTCTTCGGCAGTCATTATTCGATTAATCTTTATTCTAGGATGACTTACTTTTTCATTTAAATCATAACTATATGAATCTCTTTCATGAACGTGAAGAACTTTTTCTGTATCTAAGTAATTATAACCATATAAAGTAGTTGTACCATTACAAAAAACATCGGTATTATCATTAGAAATAATTGAATAACAATTTCTTCTAGTAGTTGTTTTTTCTTGATGATTTTCTTCTCCTCTAATTAACATAAAAAATTCTTTGTTTCTTAAATCATATATTTGAGTTTTATATTTTAAACTTAATATTTTACTTGGATTATAATTAGTATAATTAAATAATTTACTATTTATTAATTCATAAGATTTATCTTTTAACTTTCTTAAATCTTCGTAAAACATCAAATTAATATTTTTATCTTTGTACTCATAATATAGTTTAATTTTATCTTCATTAGTTATTTTATCTATATTAGTAATTAATTTATAAAACTTTTGCTTTTCTGTATCAAGTATTTGTTCTGATGGAGATAACTTATTATTAAATCTAAACATTTCTTTAATATTATAAAATACGTTATAAATATTATCTTGAAATAAAGCATCTATAATAATTTCGCTTAATTTTTTACTTGTTAATATTTTATATTCTTCAAATATTTTAGAATCTTTTTTCTTTAAGTATTCTTTATAAATATTTTTGGCATTAAAATCTAAAATATAATTATTAAAATCTATCTCATTATTTAATTTATTTGTTGTGTTAATTATATTTACGTAATCATTAAACATATTATGTTCATGATTATAACTACTAATTAATTCTTCATAATATTTTTTTAATTGATATTCTATGGGTTCTGGTAAATTTTTTCTTTCAACATTATTAATGTTTGTTCTAAAAGATATTAAGCTTTTTTCTTTTAACATATCAAAAAATTTACTGTCATTAAGAATATTTTCCGGTAAAATAACATCAGCATCTAGTAATCTTTTAATATTTAATTTGGTAAAAAGATAAGTTGCTCTTTTATCTGTTTGGAATAAATAGTTAATGGAATCACTACTAAAATTTTCTGCTATTAAGACTAAAAGATTATCATCAAGTTTAGCATCTATTAATTTTTTTTGAATATCAGAAGATAAATATGTTATAAAATAATACAAATATTTTTTAGCTTTTAATTCATTTAATTTTAATATTATTTTTATTATTAAATTATAATCTAGATAAGAAAAAACTTCTTTATAAAAAGTTACATCTTTAAAAAATTCTAGAAATAATTCGTTATTTGTTAATAGATAATTAATTAGCGCAAGTGTTTCTTCTTTGGTCATACAAATATATCTAAATATTTTATATTTTTCGATTTCATTATCATTGTATTCTTCATTTATTGTTTGGATATCTAGTAATGAGATTATTTCTACTACTGTTAATTTTTGTTTTAATTTTGTGAGGTCTTTATAATCACTATATTGTTCTAATATATAATATTTTAATTTTTCTTTAATTAAGGGATTATTTAATATTATTGTTCGATCTTCTCTATTTAGTTTATTTATTTTAATAATTAGTTCATAGGGAGTAATGGCATTTAGATTATTTAAAATTTTGTCTATATCCATTATTTCAGGAGTTTCGATATTTTTTTGTACTGATACTTCAACAGGTACTTCTTTTGGTTTAAAAATTTTATTAAAGATTTTTGTTATATTCATTGTACCACCTAATTCATTAATATTTTCTCATAAATTTTTCTATATGCCTAGAAGTAATTTAGCAATATAGAAGTAGATAAGTAAACTGCAGGCATCAACAATTGTTGTGATAAATGGGCTTGCCATAACAGCTGGATCGAATTTTAACTTTTTAGCTATAAGGGGAAGGGTGCAACCAATTAGTTTAGCAAGTATAATGGTAAATATAAGAGTAGTACAAACTGTCGTGGCAACAAGTATTGGTGTTCGATCAATTACTATTAGTTTAATAAAGTTACATAATGCGAGGGTGGTTGAACATAATAAAGCAACACGAGATTCTTTCCACATTACTTTAAAGATGTCTTTAAATTCAATATCATTTAAGGAAAGGGCACGAATAACACTTACGCTTGATTGACTTCCGGCATTTCCTCCAGTATCCATTAACATAGGAATAAAGGCAGTTAATATTGTATATGCTTTTAATTCTTCTTCAAAACTTTCAATTATTTTGCCAGTAAATGTAGCAGATATCATTAGTAATAGTAGCCATGGCATTCTGGCTTTGTATGTTTCAAAGATGGTTGTTTGATCATAAGGTTTTTCACTCGGTAACATGGCAGCCATTTTTTCCATATCTTCGGTTGCTTCTTCTTCTATAATATCAACTACATCATCAATTGTTATGATACCAACTAGACGATTTTCTAAATCAACTACTGGTAAGACAGAGTAATCATAATCTTGGAAATATTTTGCAACTTCTTCTTGATCCATTAAAGTAGAAATAGCATGTTCACATTCTTCCATAATATCGTCAATTAACATTTCAGGATCATTTATAAGTAAATCTTTAATAGAAATACGACCAAGAAGTTTACGTTCATTATCAGTTACAAAACAGGCATCAAAAGAAGCGAATTCATCTTTTTGTTTTCTAATTCTAGCAATTGATTCTTTAATAGTTAGTCCTTTTTTTAGGTGGATATATTCTACTGCCATTAAAGAACCTGCTGAATTTTCAGGATATTTAAGTAAACGATTAATATCATTTCTGGTATCTTTGTCTACATTTGATAAAAGTGATTGAACCATTACGGCTGGCATTTCATCAAATAGGTCAGCTGCATCATCAGTAAACATATCTTCAATTATTTGAGTTGCTTCTTTTTTAGATAGTAAATTTATTAAATGTTTTTGAGTTTCATCTTCTAAATTAACAAATACATCTGTGGCAATAGTTTTAGGAAGTAATCTAAATACTTTAATCATTTCGCCTTCGTCTAATTCTTCTAAGAATTCGGCAATATCATATTCGTTCATTTCAATTAAAGTATTTTTTAATTCTTTTAAATTATTGTTTTCTAATAATTCTTTTAAGTTTTCAATTTTCATAAAAGGACCTCCTTATTCGTCAATTTAATTTAGCACTTATATGAAGAAAAAGAAAGACTTTTTGTCTTCCTTATTAGTTTATGTTTAATTTTTTTGATATGGTAACGTTTTTATTAATTGCTTCATAGTTATCAATTATAAATACGAAAGCATTTGGATCGATTAGGTTTACTCCTTCTTTTAGACGATAATAGTCTTTGGTATCAACTACTGTCATTATTATTTTATTTTTATTGTTAGAATATCCACCTTTAACATTAAATTCGGTATAATCATGATTTAATTCATTTATTAGGTAATCTTTAACTTCTGATTCTTTAGTAGTAATTATAAAGAATGTTTTAGAATTTGATACTCCAATACGTGATTTGGTAGACATATAATTTATTAGGAAGATCGCTATTACGGAGTATACTGCTGTTTCAAATCCATATGATAGGAATGTTAAAACAACAACTATAACATCAACTAAAAGTGAGATGTCTTTGCTTTTTTTAGTACGATAATTATTAACTATTTCGTCTAAGATAGCAAATCCGCCGACATGATAATTGGATTTGTGTATTAAGCTATAGCCAAATCCGGTTAGATAAGCTCCAGAAATAACTAAAACTATTTTATCAATTGTTGATAAATCTATTTTTGATGTAAAGTAAAATGATAAATAAATAGTTATTGGAATTATAAAACTTGTAATAATGTATTTTTTGCAATCTTTATAGCCTAAGACTAAAATTCCGAAAAACAATAATATTATATTAACGGCTAGAATGGTAATTCCAGGATTTATCGGTATAACATTATAAAAGAATTCTGATAAACCAAAAACGGTTGTTGATATTAAATTATATGGTAAAAAGAAAATGTTAAAGCATAAACCAATTATTATACTTCCTAATACGACATTTAAATATTTTTTCATTTTTCCTCCTTTAAATAACTTTCCATAAATCCGATTATATTGCCATTAAGAACTCCGTCGGCATTATAGTCTTCATAATTAGTTCTTACGTCTTTTACTAATTTATATGGTTCTAAGGTATAGTTTCTTATTTGACTGCCAAACTCGATATTTAAGTGATTTTTTAAATTATCAATATTTTTTTCATGATTTTTTTCCATTAATGAGATTAATTTGCTTGTTAAAATATTCATGGCGATTTCTTTATTTTTGATTTGACTTCTTTCATTTTGGCATGTTACGACAATACCGGTTTTTAAATGGGTAATTCGAACAGCTGAATCGGTTGTGTTTACTCCTTGTCCACCTTTTCCACTTGAGCGATAGACATCTACTCTAATATCATCTGGCTTTATTTCTATTTCTTTATTTTGTTTTATAACTGGAATGATTGATACAGCTGCAAATGAGGTATGACGTCTTGAATTGGAGTCAAATGGGCTTATTCTAACTAAACGATGAACTCCTTGTTCACTTTTAAAATAGCCATATGGATAATAACCATCTATTTTTAAGGTAACTGAATTAATACCAGCTTCATCATTTTTTTGTAAATCTAGAACTTCATATTTGTAATTATTTTTATCACAAAACATTTCATACATTCTAAGCAACATATTCGCCCAATCGTGAGCTTCGGTTCCGCCAGCTCCGGGATGAATTTCAAGATAACATGGTAAATCATCATATTTTCCATTTAAATAAGTTTCTATTTCTAATAGTTCAATTTGTTGTTTAATATTTTCTAAATTATTTTCTATTTCTTTAACTTCGTTATCATCTTCAGTTAATAAATCTAATAGTTCGATATTTGTTAATATGTGATTTGATAATTCCTGATACTTAGTTGTACTTTTCTTTAGATTTTGTATTTTTACATTTAACTCATTTATTTTATTAAGATCTTGATAGTTTTCTTCTTTTTGAAGTTCTAATTCAATATTTTTTATTTCATTTAATTTAGAATCAATGTCAAAGTGACCTCCCAATTTGATTTAAATTATTTTTAAGTTGATTATATTCTTCTTTTAATTTAGAAAGTTCCATATTATCACCAATTAAAGTATATATTTTTTTTAGAAAAAAAACAAGAATATTTATAATTCTTGTTTATCCAATTTTATTTGATTTTTTAAAGTTAAAGGCATCTTCAGTTGATTTTATTAAACGTTTTCCGATTCCTGGTTCATAATATTCATAATAATCTTCTAAATTTGGATCGATGATAGAACGATAATAAATTAATTCATTAATGGCATAATAGGGATTTAATCTACGATTTAACTCGGCTACTTTTATTTCTTCTTGTAATATGAGGTTACTTATTTCTTCGCTATTTATAAGCCCTTGTTTTATTTGCTCTAAAATATTATTTTGTTCACTTTTATTTAAATATTCATAGTATCTATCGTAAACTAATTCTTCTAAATATTTAATATAGTCAGATGGTGCTTGAAAATATTTTCTCTTTAATGTTTTTTGTTTATAAGAGAATAAATCAGCATAAACTGTTTTCATAGCAATATTTCCTCTAACCTGGAGCGGTAATGGTTTAATAAACTTATGATAATAAGCGTAGATTTCATAACCATCCATATTATTTGGTATTTTTATATTATGTAAAAATTTTCGAGTGTCTTCTAAATATTTTAATAATTCTTTTGGATCATCGAATTTTCTATTTTTTTGATTAAAAAGATCATTAGATTTTAGTAATTTGTTAACTAAATATCCTCCTGGCACATCAATATAGCCTAAACTTATATCTAAATCTTCATTGTCTCTGCGACGATCAAGTATTTCTTTAGCCATTTCCATATTTTGATAATCATTAAATACATCTCCAAGCTTTAAGCCACTGAATCTTTGAGGTAAGATATAAAACCCGGTTGTTTCGCTCATTGATTTAGCGTTACTAAAGTCAATTGAATTTCCAATGTAATCAGTTGCATCAGCTATAATTATTTCACCGTTATGTAAATTTATTTCGACCCATCTATGATCTTGACCTGGAATTTGCATTATTTTATTTTCAATTCCAAAACAATTTAGTATATAAGAATATAGTTCGGACCATTGGCTACAAACTACATAGGAGAATAATTTTGCATTTTTTACATCGATGGGAGTATTAACAATTATTTGCTTTTGTTCATAAGAAACTTTTGTGTAAGAAATATCATAATATAAGTTACGTGCAAGCTCAATATATGCATATCTAGCAATTAATTTCGGATCAGTTAATCTTTCAAATTTAATTTTGTTGATAATGTAGTCAGTTAAGTTACCGGTAACTAAATTTTTAGAAGCATTATTACTTTTAGATATTCTTTCGGTATTTTTATTTATTATTATTTTTAATTTATTTTCAATATCCTTGATTATTTTTTCATAGCCTTTTTTATCTAGTGTTTTTAATCGTTTTAGGTAATTTTCTGCTATAACAGTTTGATTTAATAAAATATTATTACGACTTGAATTCATATTATATGAATAAATAAAATCTAACATTTCTTTTAATTCTAATTCATTTCCCATAACTTATCCCCCTTAGTTATATGTATTTTAGCACGTTTGTTCGTTTTTGTCAAATTGGACGATTAAAAAATAATATGGATTCACCATATTATTTGAAATATTCAACTCCAATTGCTTTTCTTACTCTTGTTAAAACTTCTTCTGATTTTACACGGGCTTTTTTTGATCCTTCTTCTAACATTTTATAAACGGCTTCAATGTTATTTTCATAGATAGCACGTCTTTCTCTGATAGGAGTTAAAACATCATTTAGAACATTAGCAAGGAATTTTTTTATTTTTACATCACCAACTCCGCCCTGTTCATAATGAGTTTTTAAATCTTCTAGATTTTTAAATTCGGGTAAATATTTAGCAAAATGTTCATCAGTTGAAAAAGCTTCTAAATATATAAAGACAGAATTGTTTTTAGTATCACCGGGATCTTCAACTCTAATATGATTTGGATCAGTATACATTGTCATTACTTTTTTAGTTACTTCTTCAGGAGTATCTGAAAGATAAATACAGTTGCCTAATGATTTACTCATTTTATTTTTACCATCAATTCCTGGTAGACGTTTGCAGACATTCTCTGGAGTTAATTGTTTTGGTTCTTTTAGAGTTTTACCATAAATTAAATTGAATGTTCTAACTATTTCGATATCTTGTTCTAGAATAGGTGCTTGATCTTCGCCAACAGGTACTAAATCGGCATCAAAAGCGGTAATATCGGCTGCTTGACTTATAGGATAAGTTAAGAAACCAACAGGAATTGTTTCACCAAAACCACGTTCTTTTATTTCACTTTTAATAGTGGGATTTCTCTTTAATCTAGCAAGACTTACTAAATTCATGTAGTACATAGTAAGCTCTGATAAAGCAGGAATTTGTGATTGAACAAAGATACATGTTTTTTCGGGATCTAATCCAACTGATAGATAATCTAACGCTACTTCGATAATGTTATCCCTTATTTTTTGGGGATTCTTGGCATTATCAGTTAGGGCTTGCATATCAGCAATAAAGACATACATATCATATTTACCACTATTTTGAAGTTCGACACGATTACGTAATGAGCCAGCATAATGGCCTAAATGTAATTTTCCTGTAGGACGATCACCAGTTAATATTGTTTTTCTTTCCATAATTTTATCATCTCCAAGTTATTTATATTATATAATTTATATTTTCTAATTTCTACTATTATTTTTTAATAATGTTTAGATCGACATTTCCTTCAATACCGGGTACTATGCCACTAGCGGTTTGTTGCCAAATATTGTATTTATTTTGATAATCTGTTTTTTCAGTATAGTGAGCAAGCCAAATGTTGTATTCATTTAAATCCCATATTTTTTCTAAGTAGGAAGCACTGCCATAAAGGCCAGATGAATACCCTTTTTGGATTAAACGATTCATAAAGTTTTCAGCAATTAAATTAAGTTTTACATAACTAATGTGAAATGAATTAAAATCATCCCAACATTCCCAGTCAAAATAAATAGGTAGTTCTAATTTTTCATTATTTAAATTATCAATAATCCAGTCGGCTTCTTTAATACTTTGTTCTAAATCGTGGGCTTTGCTATAAAAATATAATCCAACATTTAAACCATGTTCATGAGCAAGCTTTAGATTGCGCTTAAAACGATTATCCATTATTATACGATTATCAGTTGTGGAAAATCCAATACGAATTAAAATGTTTTTAATACCACTTTCGGTTAGGACATCGTAATCAATATCACCTTGCCAAGTTGAAACGTCAATTGCTAGTTCATTTGTTGTATTGTTAATGTATTTGTTATTAAATTCAGATAAAGTGATTGTTTTAGGAGTGTAAGGAGTTGATTGTTCTATTTTATCTTTGATAACTAAGTTAAATGGGCTTTCAGTTAAATTACCACTACTATCTTCAGCAGTAAAGTATAGTTTATAAGTACCAACTTTATTAGTATCGTATTTTCCTTTAATGTTACACTGTAAATAATCATCGTAATTATCACCACAAATTATTTTATCTAATAAATTAACCTCTGTTCCTTTCTCATAAGTATAGGTTGTTCGATGAAGGATCATTGGTTTAGTTGTATCTTTAATATTTATTTCAAATTTAAAGGTATGCTTTTTTTCTTCTTCATCGACATAATTAAATTTTATTTCTTTTGTTCCTAAACTTAAAGAATTAATTTTAAAATCTTCATATTTATAATTATCGGGTAATGTGATTAAATCTGATAAATTAATTTTTTCATTATATTCAATATTATTTTTAATTACATTTATTTTTATATTAGGCGTAGCTATGGTTTCAACTTCTTTATTTGAACAACCAAGCAGGAATAAAATAAGTAAATTTAATAGAATTATTTTATATTTCATTTAACCTCCTTAAAATTCTTTAAATGTTTTTTCTTTTGAATTTATTTGAATCTGTTTCTTTTTTGACATAAGATGTTAATAAAACTAGAGTTATCAACAATATTATTATTTTCATTATATTTTCTCTTTCATTACAAACTTATTTTATCATTATTTATTTTTGATAAGCAATAAAAAACAAATAAGTTCGGAGTTAAACTTATTTGTTTTATAGTTCGGCTATTTTTTCGGTTAATTAAATTGCGTATTCTTTTATATATTTTGATATTTCTCTTTCAGTTAGAACTTTTCCTTCGCTAATTACATTATCATTAATAACGAGTAAGGGAGGATTCTTTACGTTGTAGTTTTTATCGGTTATTACATTTAAAATTGTAGGGTTGAAATCAAGTTTGAGAGTACTTAATGATTTTTTTACATTTTTAATTAATTTTATTTTATTGCTAGAATTAGTTCCAACTATTTTTATATTCATTAATTTCCTTCTTTCATTTATTTATATCTTTTAATTATTTACTTCTTAGATGTGATTTTGTTTTTCTAATATATTTTATCACTTCTCCCTTCGACAATTAAATGATATCTAATTAATGTGAAAATGATGAGAAAATTGTATGAAATTTATTTGATTTTATGTTTTAAAATTCTGGTTGTATTTAAAATGGTTAAAACAGTTACACCGGTATCGGCAAATCCGGCTGCTGCCATAGTGGCTAGATTCATACTTGTTAAGATTAAAATGATTATTTTAGTACCAATTGAGAATATTAAATTTTCTTTAATTATTTTAGCTGTATATTTAGAAATATTGATAGCCTTTCTTATTTTATCAATATCATCATCGATTATAACAACGTCTGATGCTTCGATGGCAGAATCACTTCCAATATTTCCCATAGAAAAACCAATATTTGATGCAACAATTGAAGGAGCATCATTAATTCCGTCTCCAACAAATCCGACTAAATTTTCATCTTTTTCCATTTCTTTTAATAATTCATTATATTTTTGGTTTGGTAATAATTCATATTTTACTTCATCGATATTTACTTTTTCAGCTATTTCTTCAGCAATTTCTTTTTTATCTCCGGTAAACATCATAGTTTTTATATTATGTTTTTTTAACTCAGAAATTACTTTTTTAGAATTATATTTAATTTTATCTTTAAGTTCTATTTTAGCAATTATTTTACTATCTACTTTTAAAAATATTCCTTTTTCTACTTGGTTAGATTTAACAAATTCAGCACTACCGATTTTAACCTTAGTTGAATCTATTTCGTAAGAAATACCTTTTCCAGAAATTTCTTTAAAGTTTTTAACATCTTTGGTATTAGTTTTTTTATTAAAATATTTTACTATTGATTTACCAATAGGATGATTACTTAAAGATTCTCCTTTAGCATAATAATTTATAATATCGTTTTTTGAATATTCATTATCTAAAATAATTAGATTTAAATCTTCAAAGTTACCGGTTGTAATTGTTCCGGTTTTATCAAAAATAATAGTATTTAATTTACGTAAGTTATCTAAGTAGTCGCTTCCTTTAATAAGGATTCCATTTTTAGATGAAACTCCAATACCGGAAAAATATGATAGTGGCACGGAAATAGCAATAGCACATGGGCAGGAAATAACTAGATAGGTTAAGGCAATATTTAAGGCTTCTTTTATAGTATAATCAAAGAAGATTGGATAGGTTATAAATACGATAACTGAAAGTATCAAGACAACTGGTGTATATATTTTAGCAGCTTGAGAAACAAAATTTTCAGTTTTAGCTTTTTTATCACTTGCATTTTCAACAAGTTCAAGGATTTGAGTAACTGTTGAATTTTCATAATCTTTTGTCACTTTTATTTCTAAGATGTTTCCAATGTTAATAGTTCCAGATAATACTTCATCTTGTTCTTTAACACTCACTAATTTTGATTCGCCAGTTAGGGAACTATTATCTAATTTAGAATTACCTTTAATAATTATTCCATCTAATGGGATTTTTTCTCCTTTTTTAACAATAATTGTTTCGCCTAATTTAACTTCTTCAGGATTTACTATAACTTGTTCATTATTTCTTAAAACACAGGCGTAATCTGGCTTAATATCCATTAAATTTGATATGCTTTTACGAGAATTATTTAGAGCAAGATTTTCTAATATCTTACCTATTTGATATAGGAAGATAACCATTAATCCTTCCATTTCTTTACCAATTAGAAAGGCTCCTACACAAGAAATACTTATTAACATATTTTCATTTATAGTATGGGATTTGATAAGCATCTTTATTGCTTTTATGGTTGTTTTAGATAGTAGAACAATTAAAGCGAAAATACTTAATATTTCATTTATTATTTTATTTTGATTAAATAAATGAGATAACAAGATCAAGAATAAGCCAACAATTAAAATAATTATATCTTTTTTTATGTTATTTTTAGCATCAATATTTTCATTTAGTTCTAAAATGGTTATATCTGGTTCAACTTCTTTAGATTTTTTACTAACATATTTTTTAACATTCTTAGTTAAAGTTGTTTCTATTGTTAGAGTTGTTTTACTAAAGTTGCAAGATACATTTTTTAAGTTTGGATCTTTGTTTAAGTGATTCTCTATCTCTTTAGCACAATTTGCACAGTCAAGGTTTTCAATCTTATATTTATATTTCATCAATATGTTCAACTCCTACTCTAAATATTTTTTCAACATGGTCATCAGCCAAACTATATATCGTGTTTTGTCCTTCTTTACGATATTTAACTAATTTGGATTGTTTTAGAATCCTTAGTTGATGAGAGATAGCAGATTGGGTTGAACTTGTTAACTCGGCTATTTCACTTACGCATAACTCCTTTTCTAATAAACAATTAATTATTTTGATTCTAGTAGAATCTCCAAATATTTTAAATAACTCTGATAGGTCAATTATTTGATCATCATTTAACATACTTTTCTCCTTATATGAGCATTTGCTCATATATTCATTATATGTATAATAAAAAATAAAGTCAATATTAACTTTATTTTAATTATTTATCCAATTACATAAGGTTTAGTTTGCGTTCCTTCTCCACTTTTGATAGTTACATCTGATTTTAAAAATAAGGTTGGATAAACGTTTGTGGGATAAGATGTTTCAGAAAATCCCATTCCGTCCGTTGCTGATAAAACAGCATAATCACGTGTTGAACTAGGTGTTAACAACCATTTTGTTTTATTATTGTATAGCCAATTATTATTTTGACATTCAGATGACATAATATCACTTCTACAGGTTGTATCTGTTGAAGCATACATATAATCACTTGGATACATTAGTGCGATTTTACCATTCCAATAGTTTTTTCTTGTTATTCCATCACTTGGATCAGTAATTATGTCTGTTCCTCTTTCGGCATTATAACTATTTATGCCGATGTTCCTCTAGGGTAATCTATTCCTCCTAAATGCCATTTTACATTTGCAATTTTATCTATAGACGCACTTTTAATATTATTGCTATAATCATATACTCCTTCTTGTTTATTAAGTTCATCATTATACCACTTTGTTGTCCCATTTGTTAGATTTGATAAATATCCATTTGATATATCATCACGACAATAATTAGTATTATTACTATCACAATTTAGTTCATACATTAAGTCTGCTTGACTCCATTCATTAATTCCGTATCCGCTATTTATATCTGATGCTGAACTATCCCAAGAATATTCTCCTAGTGAGTCATTTCTTATTATTTTTATTAATGATTCTACTGTTTCCTTTCCATTTTCATCTAAGGTTGTTATATTATTAAATAAGCCAATAATTCTCCATGTTTCATCATTAAATGTAATGTAGTTATTTGGATTTGCTCCGACAAATCTTAAATTATCATAGGCATCTGTTTCGGCATCAGAAATAATATTGTTTGATGTATTTCCCAACAATTTTACGTTGTATTTTTCAGTTGTTGAACTTACTGTTTGAATATTGTAAGCACCTGTACCATCTTTTTGTAATCCATCTGGTGTTATTCCATTGGAATCTTTTTCTTTTTCTTCATAAATTTGAGATATTGTTTGAGCCGCTGTGACTTTTTCATCATAATTTATAACTACTTTACCGGTAAATGTTTTTCCTTTTTCACTATCTTGATTTAAACCATTATCAGGAAATTGTATTATTAAATTAAATGTTATGGTTTGATCATTTAAACTCGCAGGAAATTCTCCAGTTACCATTTCCGTATATTTTTTACCATTTTTAAATGTTCCATGTGTATATCCTGTGTATGTTTCATTTCCTGGTATTGTTTGATTTTTATAATCATCTTCTGTTTTGCCTGTCTCTGGTGTTATTACATAATTTACTGTTACATTTGAGTTTGCTGGTCTATTTACTTCTTTTATATAATAATGCATCATGCCATCGCTAAAGGTTGATGTATATTGTACTCCTACTTTATATAACATTAAAAGTCCATCACTTGAACTTGTTCCTACTGTCGTATTTGATCCAGTTAAAGTAAATGTTTTATTTACTAATATTGTATTGCTTGGTTGAATATTTGTTACTGGTACTATATTATCTGTTCCATCGTTGTAAGTAATAAGCATCCGACCTGTTTCAGTTTTTATTTCAGCTGTTGATCCTTCTGGATTATTTGCTGTAAAAAACGCATATGTTATCCCTATAAATATTATTACTAAAAATAATATTGTTGAAAGCGCCACTATTATCCATATTTTTTGATGTTGGTTTTCCATTTTTTATCATCCTTTATACTAGTTAAATTATACGCTTAAATACTTAATTTTGTCTATAATAAAAAAAGATAACTGTTACATTATCTTCTCATACCTGTATAGTGTTCTTGATACCAGTTTTGGCTTTCTTCAGACATTCCAGTATCAATTTCATGATTTCTATTTTGTTCTTGTTCATACATTTCGATTGTTTCTTTTATTTCGGAAATATATTTTATTTGTTCATCAGTTAATAGACCTGGTTTTATTGCATAAACTTGTTCTAATGCTTTTAATTCTTTTTTCCATGATTCTAGTCTATTTCGGCTTAAGTTACTAGGATTTTCTGGATTATTTTGCCAATCTACTTTTGCTTTATTTTCTTTTTGAATTTTATCACGTAATTCTTGTTGTTTTTGTAAACGTTCTGGTCTTTTAGCTTGAAATTCTTTAAATTCGTCTGATTGGAGTTTATCACCAATATAAATTATTTGTTCTTGTTCTGGTGATAGAGTTATTCCAACATTTTGAACTTGTTTAAGTAACTCTGATGATTCAAGTATTTGCTTAGCAGTTCTAGTTTCAGAATTATTTGGTAAAAATGATGTTTCACGTTGAGATTGCTTTTCTTGATAATTTGAATTTGGATCAACTACTTCAGTTGTTTTTTCATCTTTATTTTCAAGTTCGGTCATATATGATATATATTCTTTTCTTTCAAAATCTCGATATTTTGTAATTTCACTTGCTGTTGGAAAATATTTTTTGAAGTTTGCTTCTTTTAATTGATTAATAGTATTTGAAAGAGTTGCATAATTATATGACATATCTTCTAGAGTTTTTGAAAAGTATTCTTGTAATTCACTATTTGAAGAATTTTGTAACATTGCAAAATATGCTACTTTTTCAATAGGATTTAGTTTTGTATATGTTGTTTCGCTTGGAATAATTATTGAAGTGCTAGGAGCACTTACAGATAAGTTAGAAAATATTTCATCTATAGTTTTTCTACTAAAATAACTATATATTATTGACTTTGTATATATTGATTCATTAATAAGTTCTCTTTTATTTCTATCACTTACTGTTATAGAGTCTGGAACAAATGGGAATGTTTCGTCATTTGCAGAATGTTCACAAACTAGGTATTTATCATTAATTAAACGGGTTAAAATAGTTCTTAGAACTTCAGTTTTTGGTTGAGTAAATAGTTGTAATTTAGGTGTAAATTTAAATGTTGTATTTATCGTTTCTTCTTTTGATGTAATAGTGAAATCAACTAAGCCTTGTTCCATACCAGAGGTAATTATAACGTATTTACCACCGCGATTTATTAGTTCAGTACCAGATACTTCTTTATTGTTTGTAAGATCAATATATGTTTGATTTAATCCTTGTGTGTTAAGTTTTCTTTCATAAACTCCATCACATTTAATATCTCTTAACATTGTTTCAAGTGGAACAAAATCAAATATACGAAACGGATGCATATATGACTTTTGTTCTTCTGTTAAACTAGCAGGATCATCATAAGAATCAAGTTCTTTAACTGCATCTTCATTTCCTTGTGTTTTAAATAATTCGGTTAATTGTTCTTTTTGGATTTTTTTCTTTTCTATATATTCTTGGAATTCTTCTATAAGTTTTTCCCTATATTTTTTAGTTATAATAGTTTCACTTTCTAGAAAAAATCTTCTATAAAATAATGACATTATGTCTTCCATATTATAAGTTTTATTCATTTTTGTTCCTCACTCTCTATGATTTATCATATTAAAAACCAGTAGTTTCCTTATTTTTAGTTTAATTCGTTAATGTTCAAGTGTCAACCTAATGTTTAATTGCGACGTAAATGTTTTGTAAATATATTACTTTATTTTTACTTCTAACATATTTATTAAATCAATAGCTTGTGATGAATCAATTATCAAACCTTTTATAGAATTATTATCAATTATAATTGAATGAATATCGCATGATGATAAATCTATATCCTTTAAACTGGTATTAAATATTTCAGATTTATTTAAATTGCATTTATTAAATTCGATATTTTTTAAATTAGTTTCAATTAATGAACTTTCATTTAAATTACAATTATCAAATAAAATATTAGATAATTTAGAACCAGAGAAATTAACATATTGCAAATTAGATTCTATAAATTTTATATCTTTTAAACTAGAATCAATAAATGATGTTCCAATTAAAGTACAATTTTTAAAAATAGTACGATGAATTAATTTATAATCAAAATTAAGATTGGCTAAATTATAGTTTTCAAAAATACAGTCATATATTTCAATATTTTCTAATTTAACTTTATTAAAATCAAAATTTTTAAAATGGCAACTATTTATTTCAATATCTTTTATTTTAATATTATCTTCATTATTGTAAATATATAAGTTATTAGTAAATTCGTTTGTTTTAAAAGAAGTATATATATTTTGAGGTGTTAGTAATTTAATTATAGGCTCTTTAATTTTCATGATTCCTCTTAAATTTACTTTTTATTTCAATTAGACCACAATATTTATCTATTAGAGTTAATAATAAACCTTCTTTGGAATTTGGAGGAATAGGGGTTACAGGAAACATATGCCTTTTAATTATATTTTTTTCTTTTTCGGTTAGATCAAATAATTTGCAAGCATTTTGACAAGCAATGTTTCCGTGTCTAAAAGCATGAAATCTTTTACGATTGTTACTTCTTTTACGCCAGTCATATAAAAATAAATCATGAAGCATAGCAGCTCTAGCAACTGAGATATAATCCCAATGTAATTTTTTAGCTATTAAAAAACAGTAATATGAAGCATTATAGCAGTGTTCATAGCATGATGTGTTAAAATGTTGTCTATAATTTTTCATTAAATTAACTGTTTCATTTTCTTTTATATCTTTAATTATATTTTCAAATTCTTCTCTTTTTTTCATTAGTCATCTTAAATATTATATATTAATATACTCTTTTATCCAAGGTATAAATTCTTTTTTATCTTGATATTTTGATAAATCATCATTTTTTTCAGGATCTATATATTCTATAATTTTTCCTTCTTTTATTAAAATTACACTTGGAGCATAATTAACTTCATTATATAAACTAGTAGTTTTAAATTCATCAAATGGGATTTTTAATATTGTAATATTTAACTCTCTAATGCTTTCATTAAATATTTCGTCACATGATACCTTAAAAGTACAAAAATTATTATAAGTATATAAGATAAAATTTTCTTTATTATTTAGTAATTCATTGAGGTTAGCACCATTTATATCAATAAATTTACCAGTGTTATAATATTTAGATTCAAGGGTGATTTTTTGTTTAGTTAAATTATTTATAAATAAGAGAAATATTGGGATTAATATTAGGAAACCAATCACCGCTATTATTTTTTTAATTTTCATTTAGATACCTTTGTTAAGTTAGTAAAATCAATATTATGATAATTTATTTTATAAAAATCATAATAAGTTTTATTATTAGTAGTTCTTTTAACTTCAACATTATTATTTCCATTATAGTACCAATAACCGCCAATATTATAGATTTTATTTTCATCCCATCCAAGAGCTACTAGCATTTCTTTAGTACTTCCTGCATAGCCTCCGGCACCACACATTAAAAAGATATTTTTATCTTTTGGAAATAGATATTCTAATATACTTAGTGATTCGTTATAATTAGCTATATATTTTCCATCTTTTAAAGTGAATAAGGTCTTTCCTTCATATGTTTTGCCTACTTCTTCAGGCAGGCTTGTAACATTTACTAAATAAGGATAAGGTACTACTTCAAAGCCTTTGATAAATCCTGATAGATAGGAGTCTCCACCAATTGCCTCATAATTACCAGGATCTTTTAACATTCGCATATCACGATATACTGTGTCTGATCTATTTAAGTAGCTATCGATATTTTTTTCATTAATATTCTTATCAATGCCAAATGTTCCTCTTAATCCTTCAGATAATTCTGGTTTTGGTAAATTGGTCACTTTAGATGTTTTTCTATTAACAAGTATATAAATATTTAGTCCTATACTTAATAATAAAATTGTTAATAAAACATAAATTAATTTATTTTTCATTTTATTTCCTTCTTTCTAAGTAAAGTTTAAAATAAAATATTAGCAATAGTAAATCAACTTATAAAAATAGAACTCAACTTGTGGTTGAGTCCTAGAATAATGGGGCAAAAAATCTTAAAATAGATTGCCATACTTTTCTAAATATATTATAGTTTGTTTCTTTTTTTGTTAATAGGTGTGACTCTGTTAAGATATTATTAACATCATTTAAGATATCTTCTATTTCTTTAACATCTTCTAAATAGACACCATTTTCAAAGTGTAGATAAAGACTACGATAATCTAAATTAATTGTTCCAACGGTTGCCTTATTATCATCACTTACAAATATTTTACTATGAATAAATCCAGGTGTATAAGTATAGACTTTGATGCCTGCATCTACTAGATTTTTAACATATGACATGGTTAGATCATAAACTATCTTTTTATCAGGAATACCAGGAATTACTATTCTTACGTCTACTCCTCTTTTGAAAGCTAAAATAATTGAATTTATCATGTCAGTATCAATAATTAGATATGGGGTTATTATATAAACATATTTGGTTGCTTTATTGATAATATTTAGATAAACATCTTCTCCTTCTAAAACACCATTTATAGGAACTGATGCATAAGCTGATAAATAACCATTTGGTTTAATCTTTAAGTTGTCTGTTGTTTTAAATTTTAGATAATCTTTATCTTCTTTTTTATAAGAATTCCATAGAGATAGAAACATAATTGTTAAGTTCCATACGGAATTACCTTGCAACTTTATTGCATTATCTTTCCAATAGCCATATTTAATTTTTTTATTAATATATTCATCAGATAAATTTAAACCTCCAGTATAAGCTATATTTCCATCAATAACAGTTATTTTACGATGATCTCTATTATTCATAAATATTCCTTTAAACATTTTAAGTTTATTAAATACAACACATTTAATATTTAATGATTCTAAATATTTTTGATAGTTTTCGGGTAATAATGGCAAACATCCCATATCATCATACATTACTCTTACTTCTACTCCATTTTTGGCTTTCTCTTTTAAAATATTTAATATTTGAGTCCACATTGTTCCTTCATTGGAAATAATAAAGTATTCTAAGAAGATATATTTTTTAGCTGATTTTAAATCTTTTAGATAATCAGGGAAAAACTCTTCTCCATTTTTGTAGTATTTAACTTGATTGTTTTTAGAAACAGGATAGTTTAAATAATTGTTTAAATATTTTAAGATATCTTTTTGTTGATTATTGATTTCTTTAGTAATATCTTTATCTTTTTGATAATATTTATCGGCTTCTTTTATTTCTTTTTGAATGTGTTTAAGTAGTTTGCTTTTATTAACACTGTGATAAACTAGAATATAGATAAATGTTCCGGCAATCGGAGAAATTAAAATTAAGATAATCCATGGTAATTCATTTACTAAACTTTTACTATTTTTAACTATATTTGAAACTATTAAAAATGATAAGATAGTTATTAAAATTTTGATTATATAATATTCATTATAAAAGTAGGTCATTAATTTATAACTTAATATGAATTCGATTAAAATACTTAATATAATTAAGAATGTTCTTTCCAATATTTTCTTCATGTTATCACCTTCCACTTGCTTATTATCTCTAATGTGATTATAGCAAATTGTTTTGGTTTATGTAAAGTGATGGTAAAATTAATTATTATTTACGATTTAATTTAAGAAAGTTTTTTCCATCAATTATTCTAGCTACTATTAAAGAAGAACAAGAGTCGCCAACAACATTTAAAACAGTTGCAGGTGCATCAATAATTGTGGCTATAATTGAAATGATTGGTAAGGCAGATGATGGAAAACCAAGAATTTGTAAAATAAACATTTCGGATATAGTTCCTCCACCAATTGGAACAGCGGTTATAAGTAATGTTGAAAGCAAAGATACTCCTAAAATGGTTAAAATGTTTATATCTTTACCAAATAAGTAAATTAAGAACATTATTTTAAAGGCGCTACCAACAACTGAGCCATCTTTATGAAAACTAGTTCCCATTGGAATTGTTGTTTCGGCAATATCACTTGGTACTCCCATTTCCTTGGTATATTTAATATTTATGGGGATAGTGGCAGCTGATGAACAAGTTGCTAGGGCTGTTGTTGAAGGTCCAATAATATTTTTCCAATAGGCTTTTAATCCTTTTTTGCCACTAACTAAAAAGACGTAAGCACTATAAACAAATACATAGATAAATATGCAAACAAGAGTATAAACTATAAATGTTTTAAGAAAACCAATAGCAATTACACTTCCATAACTACCAATAAGAGTTGCTATGAAACAACCTAAACCAATAGGTGCATAATACATAATAATGTTTACGATGTTTATGACTACTTCATTAAGACTTAATATTAATTCACTTACCTTTTTACCTTTATCTTTACTTTTACGAATGGCAAAACCAAAAATAATTGAGAACACTAAAATAGCAATTATATTTTCTTTACTTAAAATTTTGTAAAAATCATTAACAGTTAATAAATTAGCAGTTTTTTGCAATATGTTTACTTCTTCACTAATAACAACATCTTGATTTAATAGATTCGTTATATTGTTAATATCTTTAGAATCAATTAATTTGATTGTATAAGATGATACTACTCCTATTAAAGCAGCAATGATTGACATAACAGCAAATACGATAAGAATTGTTATCATAATTTTACCTAATCTTTTAGGATTTTCCATTTTAATTATTGATGATGTAATTGTTAAAAATATAAGGGGAACTATTACAACAAACATTAAGTTTAGGAAGATATCTCCTAAAGGACTTAAAACACAAGCTTTTTCTTTAAAGATAAGGCCGATTATTGTGCCTATAATTATGCTTAATAATAAGATGATGGTACTTTTATAATTTTTCCATATTTTTTTCATTGTTTCCTCCTATTAAAATTATATAATTTAATTAAAAAATAATTAATATTCATAAATATTCAATAAATTTAAAGCGTATTCATAAATTATTCACTTTGTGATATGATTTATGTATGAAAAGAAAATATGTTAAATTAAATGATGGTTATAGTCATTTGTCTTTGGGAAATGTGATTAACGTTATTAAGGAAGAAAGCAAGAATAAATCTTCGGCTATTCAAGGAGAAATTTTTTGTGCTATTTTTAGTGCTGATTACGTTAATAATTCGACAGTTAATAATTATTGTATAGGTTCAAGGGGAATTGGTGATAATTATAAACAAATCTATATTAATTTAAGAAAAAAATTTGATAAAGATAAAACTGTTTTTAAAGAAATAATTTGTAATATTTTAACAATTGTGGAAGGCGTTATTTATAGTGAAAACGATATCAATGTAATTAATCAAAATGGAGAGTTAAAAAACATTTGTTGTAAATTATATAATATTGGTAAAAATGATGCGAGTGTTAATAGTGATCATATTTGTTTATTTAGAGAATTATATAAAAATGAAAATTATTATGAGTTATTTGCTAATTTAATTATGTTTGCTGTTCTTGAAAAGAAACAGCCTTTATATGTAGATGAAAAAATTAAGAATGTGGTAGAGACAATTTTAGAAAATACAGATATTTCGGTTAATGATTTGCAAAATTTTTTAATACTCGAAATGAATGATGGTAGTAATTTTGATTTTTCTTTAGTTAATCTTGCTAACCAAGATAATCCTTATGCTAATTATGAACTTGGCAAAAAGGAATATAGAGGAGAATTTGAGGGAAAACCTAATTATGGTAAAGCTTTTAATTATTTTGAGAAGGCTGCATTAAAAAATCATCCTTCGGCATATTGGATGATGGGGAATATGGTTAAAAATGGCCTTATAGGAAATTATGAATATGATAAGGCTTTTGAGTATTTTGAAAAAGCTAAAAATTTGGGAAGTGTTGCTGCTATTAATTCTTTGGGAATAATGTATCAAAATGGGTATGGTGTTAAACAAGATGAGGATATGGCTTTTAGGTTATTTAAGGAGGCTGCCAGTAAGAATTATGCTTATGCTTTTAATAACCTAGCTAATTACTATAAAGGTAAAGATAATGAAAAGGTTTTTGAATATTTTTATAAAAGTGCATCGTTAGGTGAAAGCTACGGATGTAAAGAATTAGGAATTATCTATTTGAATAGGAAGGATTATAAAAATGCCTTTGTTTATTTTAATAAGGCTTTGGATTCTTCGATTAAAGAAAGAAATATTTGGGCTTATTATTATCTTGCAAAACACTTTTATTTGACTGGTTCATTAGAAAATAAGATAGTTAAAAATACAGATAAAGCAATTCAATATTTTAATTATTCTAGCATATTAATCGATTCTTTATGCGAATTATTATATATTTATTATGAAAGACATGAACTAGAAAAAGTTTATTACTATAAAAGTTTAATAGAGAATCATGAACTTTATAATGATGAATATAAAAAAATAATTGAAGATGTTTTAGATAAAATAAAAACTAAAAAGAGTTTGGATATTACTTTTTAGTTTTTTTCTTTAAGTATTTTTTTAATCTTATTATTTATTAAATGACTTAATTACTTTCTATTCTTAATAATTGATGATATTGATTCATCAAATGGGGAACTAGTCATATATTCTTTTTTAGAATAATGTCTAAGTGCTAAAGCAAGTTGATATAAGAAATTATAATCGGTATTTTTATCATCTTCCGCTGAATATCTCGAATCAACAAATGCATCATCAACCATAGCTAAATCTAACATAAATTTTTCAGTTAAATCATTTGTTTTGTAATTTTGATTATACATACTATTTTCTAAATTATAACCATTTCGTTCCATGAATGCGAAAATCTTAGCAATTTGGTCATCACTTAGTGAAGTAAAAAGTACGGATAATTTATGACTTTTTAGGTTGGCTAAATCAAATCCTTCATTTATTAATAATGATTTCATGTAGCATTCGCAGGAAAATGCGAGTAAAGTTTTTATTGAAGCATCAGCTTGATAACTATAACTTTCTTTACTTTTGTTAGGTGATGTATTATAGATAGGTACAAATTGTTTTTTATATCTTTCAATTGAAGATAAGGCAATTTCTAAATAATTTTCGGCTGTGTTAAAAAATCCAATTGATTGATCATTTTCATAAACGTATTCATCTTTTAGAAGATGCTGTTTTGGGACAAATATATATTTATCTTTTTCAGCAACTAAATATCCAATATTTTTGTTATCTTTCATAACTTTAACTATATTTTTTTGCAGTGTTTTATGAAATTCGCAATTAGAAAATAACTCGTACAATTTTTCTTTTGTAAAATAAGGATAGTTATTATAAATTAAATAATTCTTAAATTTTTTGTAAAATCTTCTTTCGAACTCATAGTAGGATGTTTAATAAAATCTTCAATTATATCAGTAACATCATAAATTGTAATATTATGATATGATTTATTTTTCTGCTCACTTACAAAGGTTTTTATAATTGAACTATCTTTATCCTGTTCAATGTTTTTAGTAAGTTCATTCCAAACCTCTTCATTATAAACTGGACTTTTCTCTTGTTCTGTTTTTTCTAATGTATTAGGCAAAAAGAAAGAATTAAAATATTTTCCAATGTTAAATTCTTCTCCATCATTAAAGATTAATTTTCCATAGGGATAGCCTTCACTTTCGACTAATTTTAGTATTCGATCAGTTCCCATTAATTTAAATTCGGTTCCAATACTTATTTTACCTGCTCCCCACTCTTGAACTAGCGCGATTGCTTTCTTTTTAATTTTTGAATTATTAGACATAATTTTACCTCCTTATTACTAATAAGCACTAATGATAATATTTATTTCCGAATGAATCAGAACTAGTTATTGTACCATCATCAAATGTTTCTTCGCCAGCATAATTTGTATTGCTTGTTGTTATATTTTCATTTGCATTTGTATATGTATTTTGGACATGACCATTATTTACACTTTGTCCAACATAGTTTCCTGATGAATCTGTGTAAGTTGTTTCTCCAAAATTAGCTGTATGACTACTTGCTGGTTTCTTTGGCTTTAATTCTTCTGCTTCATTTAGTTCAAAATTTGTAGACATAGTTCCAGAATAGTTTTTACTTGTATAAATATTAGATGTTCCACCTGTTCCATAGGATGCATTTTTAAAAAATTTATAAATTAATAGGGCAATTCCACAAGTAGAAATGGCTGGCAACGTTAATAATAATGCAGTTGAAGTTTTAATTGGTTTAAATATAAGTTTTATGATTCCAAATGCGATTAAAAATATGATAACAAAGGTTAATATTCCTATAATTGTTCCTTCCATTTTTAGTATCACCTCTATTATCATTATAAATGATAAATTTGATATTTACTAGTTTTTTATCATGTATGTTTTCTTGTATGTTTTCTTGTATGCTCGTTTTATTTTCTTTTTTTAAAAGTTATAACTTTATATAAGTAAAAAACTTATCAATGAAACCTATCGATACTTTTTATTGTTTATTGATAATATTATAATTTCTCTAGAAGCGCTTACATTCTTCCTCTTTCAATTTTAACTATTATATATAGAAAAAAGCATATATTTCAATGCTTTTTATTATTTACCACAACAATTTTTATACTTAAGATTGCTTCCAAAAGTAGTGGATGCTACCATATTATCAATACTATCTATACTTATAGTATTATTTGTATTTCCTTGTTTATCAGACTAGGTAACATCTATATTATTTGTATTTATGATATTACCTGTACTATAAGTATTTCTCTAACGTGTACATATTGTGGACATTGTCCACATCCGTTCACAATGATATTATATCATAATTTGATATATCATCAAACATATAATTAGATTAAATATTAATTACAACTCATTAATAAAATTAATTAGAATATTATATAGTTCTTCAAATGAAACAAATTTTAAATTAAATACAAATGATAAATAGTTTGAGTCATAACAAGAATTTAAAACATAACAATTTTTCTCTTTTACCTCATCAAAGCTTTTACCTTTTCCATGTTTATAAACATTGATAATGTTTCTGTACATATCTATTTTAGTTTTAATTTCTTTGTCTATGTATTTTCCTTCTTTTTCAATCACATTTATACATGAAAACATTGTGTTTAAATTTTCACTTTTGTATTTTTGGTTTAAAAACATTGCTATTTCCTTTTCGGTAAATAAATATATTTGAATTATAAAACTTATAATCAAATCATATTTAATATGTTTATATACATATAATTTTTCCCAACTTTCATATATAAGGTGTTTAAAATCCTTAATATCCTTATTTATATCATTTAAACTTATTGGTTCGATAGCACTATCCCATGATATTATTCCACTATCGATTAATATTGATATTTGTTTTAACGATGGTTCAAAAAATTGTTCTAATATTTCTGATACTTTTTTAATTAGTTATTAAATTATTTTCATCATTAACTTGTTTTTGTAATAACTCTAAATCTTTTATATTTTTATTATCTTTTAATACTTTCATTTGCCTTCTTGCTGAATGATTAAGTCTTACTAATCTTTCACCTTGTGGTATTTTTTCTTCAATTAGTTCTGCATTTGTATTTTGCAGATTATTTAATATCACTAAATGAAGCAAATCAGTATAATCTCTTATATTTCCATTTTCAGCAAGTTTTGGATTTCTTTCTCTCCATTCTTTTGCTGTCATCCCAAATAAAGCAACATTTAAAACATCAGCTTCTTCAGCATAAACAAATTTCTTTTGTGCTTCTGTAAGTGTTGGAACAATATAGGTTTTTACTGCATCAGTGTGAACCACATAGTTTAATTTAGATAAAATTCTATTTGCTTGCCAATCTATTTTTTCTTGATAAGCTTCATTAGTTTTTAATCTCTCAAATTCTGTTATTAAATATAATTTAAACTCCGGAGATAGCCAACTTGCAAATTCAAATGCAATATCTGGATGGGCATATGTTCCAATACTATATCTCCCACCTTTTGAAATTATTCCTATTGCTTTAGTTCTTTTTACCCATTGTGTTGGTGACATTGCAAATGAGTTTCTA
>ERZ779737.566-NODE-566-length-33873-cov-4.709593_pt1 | contig 33873 bp, 24 predicted proteins | sample MGYA00511889_ERZ779737 | MGnify/ENA primary metagenome ERZ779737 (study PRJEB29588, sample SAMEA2163575) | human gut metagenome | biome: human gut; feature: human-associated habitat; material: faeces | place: Denmark | collected 2008/2010 ... | reverse complement strand
GAATATTCATTTACTTATATTGCCAGCTGGTGTGAGAGCAGGGATATGAAGGCATTGAAAGCATCAATGGATACCATCCGAAAAACATCGGCAGAGAGAAAAGCTGCTGAAGAAGAAGCAAGAAGAAAGGCTGCCGAGGAGGCTCGTGCTGCTGCCGAGGCTGCTAGAATGGCGCAGGAAGAAGCCGCTGCCCAGGCTGAGGCGAAGGCTAAAGCAAAGGCGCAGGCTAAGGCCCGTGCTGCTGCCGAAGCTGCCCAGCGTGCTGCCGCAGAACAGGCGGCTCGTGAAGCTGCTGCCGAACAGGCGGCTAAGAAGGCGGAAGCTGACCGCAAGGCTGCTGAGCTGAAAGCCAAGGCGGATGAGGAGCGTCAGGTCCGTGAGATTGCTGCTGCCAAGAAGGAGGCGCAGGAAGCGTCAACCTTGAGTTCGGTAGATAGAATGTTGAGTGGTGGATTCGAGGCAAACCGTGGCAGATTGCCTATGCCTATCAGCGGCGGTTATCGCATCGTGAGCCATTTCGGTCAGTATAACGTGCAGGGTTTGAAGGGTGTTAGGCTTGATAACAAGGGTATCAACATCCAGGGTAAGCCGGGTTGTGTGGCTCGCAGCATCTACGATGGTGAGGTGAGTGCCGTCTTCGGATATGGTGGTATGTGGAATGTCCTGGTTCGCCATGGTGCCTACATCTCGGTATATTGCAACCTGAAATCTGTCAGCGTACATAAGGGTCAGAAGGTTAGTACCCGTCAGGCTTTGGGTAGTGTAGGCTCTGATAACATCCTACAGTTCCAGCTTTGCAAGGAGACTGCAAAACTCAATCCTGAGGCTTGGCTGGGAAGATAAAATACAGGAATTATCAAGGTTAACTGTATAGGCAGATAGAGGAAACCCTCTTAGATGGCAGCGCCATCTAAGAGGGTTTCGTATTTTGCAATGGCATCGCGTATTTCGCTGATGCGGATAAACTCGTTGGCAGAATGGGAGCGGGAAGATTCGCCCGGCCCCAGCTTGAAGGAAGGGAAATGCATCAATGCCTGATCGCTGAGGGTAGGACTGCCGAATGGTTTCATACCCATAGCTACACATTTCCTGATAAGAGGATGCTCCGGGTCGATACGGGATGACTTCAGGCGGAAACTGTGTGCCTTTACCTCGCTCTTGAGGTGCTGGCGGATAAACTCGTAAACCTCCTCGTTGTCGTAAAACTCGTTGGTTCGGATATCCACAAGCATCGTGCACTTATCCGGAATCACATTATGCTGGGTTCCGGCATTCACCACGGTGAGCGTCATCTTGGTAGGACCCAGAAATTCGCTTACCTTCTCGAATTTGTAATCACGAATCCAGCGCATGTCATCCAGTGCCTCGTAGATCGCATTCACTCCTTCGTTTCTTGCCGCATGGCCACTCTTGCCATGAGCAATAACATCCAGCACCATCAGTCCCTTTTCGGCTACGGCAGGGTTCATGCCTGTAGGTTCTCCCACAATGGCAAGATCGATGTGTGGAAGCAAGGGTAGGGCACGTGTGATGCCATCCTTTCCCGAAACCTCTTCTTCGGCGGAAGCCAGATAAATCAGGTTGTAGCTCTGCGGCTTCTCCGTCAGCATTCGGAAAATCTGGAGAAGGGAACACAATCCGCCACCGCAGTCGTTACTACCCAGTCCATAAAGCACGCCATCTTCTACATCTGGAGAAAAAGGATCGCGACTCCACGAAGCCACGGGCTTCACGGTGTCGATATGGGCATTGAGCAGCAAGGTAGGACGGCTCTCATCGTAGTGAGGGTCGATAATCCAGAGGTTGTTTGCCTCGCGCTGCGGTTCGAAACCATAGCTGCGGATGGTCTGCTCCATGATGTCGGCAGCATCTTTTTCGTTGCGGCTTACCGATGGAGTGGCAATCAGCTTTTTGAGCAGTTGCACCGCATCGCTAACATATTGTTCCTGTGTCATCATAATCTCTCTTTTTAATGTTTTGGGGACAAAGTTACGAAAAAAAGAGCATATAAAGTGGAAAAACCAACATTTTATTTTGTGTTCTTAACAATTTCTATTATCTTTGCACCAATATTATAATACTAAGCTTATGCAAATTAATAGTCATCTTTCGGTTCTGGTTCATGACCTTGCTAAGAAGTGGGGAGATAAGCCTGCGCTTACCTTCAGGAAGTTTGGTAGTGACCAGTGGCAAACGGTTTCATTCAATCAGTTTTCCCTAAGAGTGAAACAAGTGAGCAATGCCCTCCTCAATCTTGGGGCTAAACCACAAGACAAAATCGCTGTCTTCTCACAGAACTGTGTGCATTATCTGTACACCGATTTTGGTGCATATGGTATCAGAGTAATCTCCGTTCCTTTCTATGCCAACAGCAGTGAGCAGCAGATTCAATATATGATTAATGATGCCCAGATTCGCTTTCTCTTCGTTGGCGAACAGGAGCAGTATGACAAGGCACATCGTATCTTTGCCCTCTGCCCATCCCTGGAGCGCATCATCATCTTCGATTCCAGTGTACGCATCAGTACACACGATCCTGCAGCCCTCTATTTCAAGGACTTTCTGAAGTTGGGTGAGAATCTTCCACGTCAGACCGAAGTGGAGGAACTCTACAGGCAGGCAAGTATGGATGATTTGGCCAACATCCTCTATACCAGTGGAACTACCGGTGATAGCAAGGGCGTTATGCTGACCTATAGTCAGTATTCAGCTGCTTTGAAGGCAAACAATGAGTGCATTCCTGTTACCGAGAAGGATCGTGTCATAGATTTCCTTCCATTCACCCATATCTTTGAGCGTGGATGGGCATATCTCTGCTTGAGTGAGGGTGCCCAGCTCATCATCAATACCTATCCACAGGAAATTCAGGAAAGTATGCGCGAGATGCATCCTACCTGTATGAGTAGCGTACCACGTTTCTGGGAGAAGGTGTATATCGCCGTGAAGGCTAAGATGGATGATGCCGGTCCTATTCAGAAGAAGCTTTTCTACCATGCTCTGGCAGTGGGTAGGAAGCGCAATATCGAGTATATTGCCAACTGCAAGCGCCCTCCTTTGGCTTTGGAGCTGGAATATAAGATTGTCAACAAGACTATCCTGAGCATCGTGCGCAAGCAGTTGGGCTTGGATAATCCTAATATCTTCCCTACGGCAGGCGCTTACGTAAGTCCTGAGGTGGAGGAATTCGTACATGCCATCGGTATCAATATGGTGGTGGGTTATGGCTTGACAGAGAGTCTTGCTACCGTATCTTGCGATCATCTCGACAAGAAGCGCAGCCTGGGTTCTGTGGGTCGTCCTATCTCCTGCATCCAGGTCAAGATCGGTGAGGATAACGAGGTGCTCCTCAAGGGACCTACCATCACTCCAGGATATTATCATCGCGATACCACCAATGCCAAGGCCTTCGATAAGGATGGATTCTTCCATACCGGTGATGCCGGCTATCTGAAGGATGGTGAGCTTTACCTCACCGAGCGTATCAAGGATTTGTTCAAGACTTCGAATGGTAAATATATCGCTCCGCAGCAGGTGGAGTCTTTGCTCCTGGTGGATAAGTTCATCGATCAGGTGGCAGTCATCGCCGACCAGCGCAAGTTCGTTTCAGCCCTCGTTGTACCTGAGTTCCGCCTCGTAGAGGATTGGGCTCGTGAGCATCATATCGCCTTCGCCTGTCGTGAGGACCTGTGTGCCAACGAGAAGGTGCAGAAGATGTTGATGGACCGCATCCAGATTCTTCAGCAGCACTTGGCTTATTATGAGCAGATCAAGCGTATCACCCTCCTGGCTCACCATTTCTCTATGGAGTCGGGAGAGTTGACCAATACATTGAAGATTCGCCGTCCTATCATCAACAAGAACTATAAGGCGGAGATTGACAAGATGTATGAGGAATAATGGTTTTACTTTAAAATTCAAAGTTAATGATTACAGCTGACCAGTTGAAAGATGTGATGGACAGAGCCGATGCTCTCCATCATTATCTCAATATCGACCAGAAGAAAGTAGAATTCGAGGAGGAGCAGCTCCGCACCCAGGCTCCTGACTTTTGGGAAGACCCAAAGTATGCGCAGGAACAGATGAAGAAGGTGAAGAGCATCCAGAAATGGCTCGATGGCTATAAGACCGTGCGCCTTTATGCCGATGAATTAAAGCTCGCCTTCGATTTCTATAAGGACGAAATGGTGACCGAGGAAGAGGTGGATGCCGATTACGGCAAGGCTATCAAGGCCATCGAAGACCTGGAGTTGAAGAACATGCTTCGCCAGAAGGAAGATCCGATGGACTGCGTGCTCAAGATCAATTCCGGTGCCGGTGGTACGGAAAGTCAGGATTGGGCTCAGATGCTGATGCGTATGTATATGCGCTGGGCTGAAGCTCATGGCTACAAGGTAACCATCACTGATATGCAGGAAGGCGATGAGGCTGGTATCAAGAGCGTGACGATGACCATCGAGGGCGGCGAGTTTGCCTATGGTTATCTGAAGAGCGAGAATGGTGTGCATCGTCTGGTGCGTGTTTCTCCTTTCAATGCTCAGGGCAAGCGAATGACCAGTTTTGCCAGTGTCTTTGTTACTCCGCTGGTGGATGATACCATCGAGGTGTATGTAGATCCTGCCAAGCTCTCCTGGGATACTTTCCGTTCGAGTGGTGCCGGTGGTCAGAATGTAAATAAGGTGGAGTCGGGTGTCCGTCTGCGTTATTGGTACACAGATCCTGATACGGGCGAGGAGGAAGAAATCCTCATCGAGAACACCGAGACCCGCGACCAGCCGAAGAACCGTGCCAAGGCATTGTTGCTCTTGAAGAGTCAACTCTACGACCGCGCCATGAAGAAGCGCCTCGAAGCCAAGGCGAAGATAGAGGCTGGCAAGAAGAAGATAGAATGGGGAAGCCAGATTAGAAGCTATGTCTTCGACGATCGTCGTGTGAAAGACCATCGTACCAACTATCAGACCTCTGATGTGGATGGCGTGATGGACGGCAAGATAGATGATTTCATCAAGGCATACCTGATGGAATTCCCAACTACCGATGACGAACAATAGAATTATAACAACCTAAAAATAAGATAACTATGAGTGGAAATAAAGATTTAAGAAGAGCCAAGCATGAGGCTTATCAGAAGAAACAGGCTGCCAAGGGCGAGAAAGTAGTAAAGTGGATTTTCATCTCTTTGATAGCACTGGGTGCTCTCTTTGCCATCTATGCAGCTTCTATAGCTTAATAAACTTCTATCGCATAAAAAGAGTAAGAAATGAGTGGATTGGAAATAGAAAGAAAATTCCTCGTCAAGAAGGGCGACGCTTACAAAAGCGCCGCCTTTTCTAGTAGTCATATCCAGCAGGGATATATTCCGGCTGAAGGGGCTACGGTGCGTGTTCGCACCCGAGACGACAAGGCTTACCTTACCATCAAGGGTAAGTCGGTGAATGGCGGAATGACCCGCTATGAGTTTGAGAAGGAGATTACCATGGACGAGGCGCAGCATCTCCTGCAACTTTGTCAGGGAGGTGTGATTGATAAGCGCCGCTATCTCGTGAAAAGCGGTAATCATATCTTCGAGGTGGATGAGTTTTATGGTGACAACGAAGGCTTGGTGATGGCGGAGGTAGAGCTGGAAAGCGAGACCGAAGCTTACGAGAAACCGGATTTCATCGATCGCGAAGTAACAGGCGACAAACGCTTCTATAATTCGCATCTTTTGACAAATCCATTCTATAAATGGCGTGATTCGCTATGAAATTGTATAATTATTTAAGATTTTGCATAATTTACTTTCGATTTATACGCTTATTTGGATTATTTTTTATAATTTTGCAGCATCAAAGAACTGAAGCGTTAAGAAAGATATAATAGCGCTGTGAGTTTGATGTGAAATAATAAAGGAGAATCTAAGTTTTAAAAAGAAATAATATAGTAATAATAAGGAGAAAGTAAAGGAAATGGCAGATTCAAATAGAGGTAGTTTTGGTAGCAAGTTGGGAATGATTCTTGCTACCGCTGGTGGCGCTGTAGGTTTGGGTAACGTATGGCGCTTCCCCTATATGGCTGGTCAGGAAGGTGGCGCAGCCTTTATCTTGGTGTACATCGGAAGCGTGCTCTTGCTCGGCATCCCTTGTATGATTTCGGAGTTTATCATCGGTCGCCATGGTGCTTCCAATACAGCTCGCGCCTACACAAAGCTTGCCAATGGCACAGCCTGGAAGTGGGTGGGATTTCTGGAAGTGCTCACGGGTTTCCTGATTACGGGTTATTATGCCGTGGTTTCGGGCTGGTGCCTTCAGTATGTGTATGCCAGCATTATTGGCGAACTGCATGGTGATGCCAACTATGTAGCTCGATATTTCCAGGAATTTGCTGCCGATCCGTTCCGTCCTGTATTGTGGACGGTGGTTATTTTCCTGATTTGTCATTTCGTGATTATCCATGGTGTTCGTGGCGGTATCGAAAAGGCATCCAAGGTGATGATGCCGCTGCTTTTCATCCTGCTGCTCATCATCGTTGTGGCTTCCTGCCTGTTGCCTGATGCGGGCAAGGGTGTGGAGTTTCTGCTCAAGCCTGATTTTGGAAAGGTAGATCGCAATGTGTTCCTTAATGCCTTGGGACAGTCGTTCTATTCCATGAGTATCGGTATGGGCTGCATCTGTACCTATGCATCTTATTTCAGTCGCCAGACCAATCTCTTTAAGTCGGCATTGCAGATTTCAGTCATCGACTTGCTGGTTGCTGTATTGGCGGGTCTGATGATTTTCCCTGCAGCCTTCTCTGTAGGCATTTCGCCGGATAGTGGTCCATCGCTCATCTTCATCACTTTGCCGAATGTCTTCAACAAGGCGTTTGCGGCACTTCCTGTATTGGGATGGATCATCTCCCTGCTGTTCTATGTACTTCTGTCGGTGGCAGCATTGACCTCTCTGATGTCGCTTCATGAGGTGAATACTTCGTTCTTCTACGAGGAGTTGAAGATCGACCGTAAGAAGGGCGCTTGGATTGTAACCATCTCCTGTGCCGTCATTGGTGCATTCTGTTCGTTCTCATTGGGAGCTACCGACAAGCTTTCCTGGTTTGGCAAGACGCTTTTCGATTGGTTTGATTTCATCACCGGACAGGTTTTCCTTCCAATGGCAGGCTTGCTTACTTGTCTGTTCCTGGGATGGTATGTGCCAAAGAAGATTTTGAAGGATGAGTTTACCAACTGGGGAACCTTGAAGGGGCGCCTCTTTGGCATCTATTTCTTCCTGATTAAGTTCGTGTGCCCTATCCTCATCTTGCTGGTGTTCTTAAACCAGTTTGAAGTTTTGTGATAATCGGAGTTTGGACGTAAGGTATATATAATATTAAGGTATATATAAAATAAGGTGTAGTTCTTCAATAAACATAGATCCTACACATTTAACATTAACATAATGGAAACAAGAGGAAATTTCGGAAGCAAGTTAGGCATTATTCTCGCCACGGCGGGATCTGCCGTAGGATTGGGAAACATTTGGCGTTTCCCATATATGACTGGTCAGAATGGTGGCGCAGCCTTCATCCTGATTTATTTAGTCTGCATCATTCTGCTGGGTTTGCCGGGTATGCTGAGCGAATTTATCATCGGTCGTCATTCTGCATCCAATGCAGCCCGTGCTTATACCAATCTGGGTAAGCACAAGGCGTGGGGTGCCTTGGGATTGATGGGCATCATCACTTCCATGATCATCTTCGGATTTTATTCCGTAGTGGCAGGCTGGTGTTTGCAGTATCTTTATGCAAGTATCATCGGTGGCGTGCATGGTGATCCGGAGTATGTGAAGAGCTATTTCCAGACCTTCGCATCCGATCCGATTCGTCCTGTATTATGGGCATTAGGCTTTATCCTGCTCACCCACATGGTGGTGGTTCGTGGTGTGCGTAATGGTATCGAAAAGGCATCCAAGATTCTGATGCCGCTGCTTTTCATCCTGCTGGTGATCATCGTGATTGCTTCCTGTTCATTGCCGGGAGCGATCAAGGGAGTGGAGTTCCTGCTGAAGCCGGATTTCAGCAAGGTAGATGAGAATGTGCTGCTCGAGGCTTTGGGACAGGCTTTCTTCTCGCTGAGTATGGGTACGGCATGTCTTTGCACCTACGCTTCTTACTTCAACCGACAGACGAATCTCTTGAAATCAGCCTCTCAGATTGTAACCATTGATACGCTCATAGCCGTATTGGCTGGATTGATGATTTTCCCTGCAGCTTTTTCCGTGGGAGTTCAGCCGGATAGTGGTCCGTCGCTTATCTTCATCACCCTGCCTAATGTTTTCCAGCAGGCTTTTGGCAATATGCCGGTGGTTAGTTACATCATCTCTGTATTGTTCTATGGCTTGTTGGTGCTGGCTGCTCTTACCTCTACCATCTCGATGCACGAGATTGGTACCGCCTTTATTTATGAAGAGGGCAAGGTAAGTCGTGCGAAGGGAGCCTGGGTTGAGACGATAGTCTGTGGTATTATCGCAGTATTCTGTTCCCTTTCTCAGGGAGCGGTAGAGGGATTGGGCTTCTTCGGTAAGGATTTCCTCTCCAACTGTGATAATTTGACAGCGCAGCTTCTGATGCCATTGTCTTCGTTCATCACCTGCCTGTTCCTGGGCTGGTATGTACCAAAGAAGATTGTACGTGATGAATTCACCAACTGGAATACGGTAAGTGGAAAACTTTTTCCTGTCTTCCTCTTTACCATCCGATTCATCTGTCCAATCTGCATTTTCCTGATCTTCCTGCATCAGTTTGGAATCATCTAGTTCCTCACATATAGTCTTGTAAGGGCAAAAGCACCATACGCCAATAGGGTACGATGCTTTTGCCCTTACTTTTTATATGCAGGTCTTGCCGGATAGCTAGAAACAGATGTAGGGCTTCAACCTTTCTATTTCGTCTGGTGGGAATTCTTTCAGCAGTTTGAGGTCTTCTATACTATGCAGTGGACCTTTCAGCCTGCGATAATCACAGATTTCCTTGGCTTGATAGAAGTTGAGATAGGGGTGTTTCTTGAGCTGGTTGAGCGTTAACTTGTTGAGATTCATCTTGCGGATTTGCTGCTCATCAATCTTGATATAGGCAATGGAAGATTCGGGCAATCCATCGATTTCTTCCAACTGTTGGGCAGATGCAAATCCTCCCAGCCGTTCTCTGTATCTTACAATGCGGCTGGCATAGTAACTGCCTATACCGGGAATCTTCATCAGCAGCGTCGTATCGGCGCCATTGATTTCGATATGCTCGTTGGCTCTCAGTTTATGTGGATAACTATAAACCTTGGTATCATCGTTTCTTCTATTATTATAATAAGGTGTATTGCGCCTTCCGCTTCTTCCATATCCTTCTTTTCCGTAGAAATCAGCCGCAGGCTTGTAATCGTCGGCTATCTGGATAAACGGCAACAGCACCTCGTAGGTTTTCTTGGTGATGCCATAGACCCGGGCGAAATCGGATGGGCGGGAGAAGATGCCGCCTTTCTCCCGGAAACGGATGATGCTTCTGGCTTGCCAGCTTTCTAATCCCAGCCGTTCGAAATCCTCAGCGCTAGCCGTATTGGGATCAAAAGGGAAGAGTTCGTGCACCATACCTTCTTCTTTGCTGTATAAAGGATGAGATTTGGAGGCGTGATGGATTTTGGCAGATGTTGCATCTTTCTCTTGATTGCTGTTTGTGGAGTCTAGTTGGGAAGTCACAGGAGCATCGTCCTGCTTTTCCTGAATCAGGAACGTGAGAGAAACACACACAATCATAATGGCAAGCAGGGTGAGGAGAGCTTGTCGGTCTTTCTTTTGAAGGTAAAAAATGTCTTTGAACTTCATAAGCTCCGATTTTATAGGTGAGTCGGGATTACTGGACTCGAACCAGCGACCTCATCGTCCCGAACGACGTGCGCTACCAACTGCGCTAAATCCCGTTTTGTGGTACTTATGAGTACAAAGACGGTGCAAAGGTACACCAAAATCTCCATAATACCAAATAAAAAAGCACTTTTTTATCTTTTTTGAAAAGTTTTTCACTTAAAAATTTGGTGGAACCAAATAATTGTTGTACCTTTGCACCCGCAAATGAGAAATCATCTGTAAGAGTATGGTGCCATAGCTCAGTTGGTAGAGCAAAGGACTGAAAATCCTTGTGTCCCCGGTTCGATTCCTGGTGGTACCACTTAAAAAGCCGAACTTCTTCAAAGAGGTTCGGCTTTTTTGTGTGTTTAAGGCTTTTGCCCTTTCAAGGCGCATTGCAGTCTGGATTCCTGCGTCTTTTTTCTTTCTTTTCCCTTTTTCTTCGATATATTTCGGGTATTTGTCCCTTTTGTTGCTAGATTTGTCTGATATTTAGCGTGAGATTGCGGTATTCTAACCTACTTTTGCAATCGAAATCAAATAAAAAAATCAAAAGAACCTGAAAACAATTAAGCAAAATGAATCACGTCTTAAGCAAAACAAAACAGAGAAGTCTCCTTCTCGTGGCATTGTTGCTCATGGGATGTTTGCAGCTTTTCGCTCAGACTCGCACCATTAAGGGTGAAGTGACAGATGCACAAAATGGTGATCCTCTTATCGGCGCTACCATTATGGTAGAAGGCGAAAAGGGTGGTACGGTTACTGATTTCGACGGTAACTTTGTTCTTCAAGTATCTTCTTCTGCCAAGAAGATCAAGGTATCTTATATAGGTTATATAGATAAGATACTGGCTATTTCTGAAAATATGAAGGTGAATCTCGAATCGGATAGCAAGGCGCTTGCCGATGTCGTGGTCATCGGTTATGGTACGGCGCGCAAGAGCGACCTGACGGGTTCCGTGGCTACGGTGAAGGCTAAGGACTTCAACAAGGGTCTCGTTTCTTCTCCTGAACAGTTGATCAATGGTAAGGTTTCGGGTGTGCAGATCATGTCCAACAGTGGTTCTGCCTCAGCAGGTAGTACCATCCGTGTGCGTGGTGGTGCTTCTCTGAATGCCAGCAACGACCCGCTTATCGTGCTCGATGGTGTGCCATTGGAGCAGGGTGGTATCTCTGGTAACAGCAGCAACTTCCTCAGTATGATCAACCCTTCTGATATCGAGAGCATGACTGTGTTGAAGGATGCTTCTTCTACAGCCATCTATGGTTCCCGTGCATCCAATGGCGTCATCATCATCACCACCAAGAAGGGACAGCAGGGCGGTTTGAAGGTAAACTTCAATACCACCAACAGTATGCAGACCCGTGCGCAGATGGTGGATATGCTGAGCCATGATGATTTCTTGAATGTAATCAATCAGTTTGGTACCGATAACCAGAAGTCATTGCTCGGCAATGCCAATACCGATTGGAACGATGAGGTTTATCGCACCGCTTTCGGTACTGATAACAACCTCAGCTTGAGTGGAAGCATCGGCAAATATTGGCCTTTCCGTGTTTCTGCCGGATATTACAACCAGAGCGGTCTGGTGCGCAAGGATAATGTAGAGCGCTGGACAGGTAATGTGGTGTTGACTCCTAGCTTCTTCCAGGATCACCTGAAGTTGACCATCAACGCCAAGGGTACACTCAATAACAACTCTTTCAATAATGGTGGTGCTGTTTGGGCTGCTGCCACATTCAACCCAACCATTCCTGTATATTCCGGTAACAGCAACTATGGTGGCTTCAATGAGGCACTCGATGCTGATGGCTATCCGGTAAATGCGGGTGTAAGAAACCCACGTGGTCTGGTGGATCTTTATGATTCAAAGAGTAAGGTGAGCCGTTTCATCGGTTCGATGGATGTAGATTACAAGGTTCATTTCCTGCCAGACCTCAAGCTCCATGCTACCATTGGTGCTGATTATGCCAAGGGTGATGGTACCATCTATGTTCCTGGCTATGCAGCTCAGTCATTCAACAAGGATGAGTCTTTGAGCGGTAGCGATTACAAGTATGGTCCTCAGAAGAACGAGAACCGCCTGCTTACCCTCTATGCCAACTATGCGAAGTATTTCGAGAATATCAAGAGTAATGTGGATCTTACTGCCGGTTACGACTATCAGTTCTGGAAGAGCACTACACCTCTTTATTATACCAAGAGTGCAGCAGGTACAACCCTTTCTACCGTGAAGGCTTCTGATTACCGTCACGTGATGTTGTCATACTACGGTCGTGTCAATTATTCCTTCGATGGAAAGTATCTCCTGACGGCTACCGTTCGACGAGACGCATCTTCCCGTTTCTCTAAGGATACCCGTTGGGGTACTTTCCCATCTGTTGCTTTGGGCTGGACTTTGACAGAAGAGCCTTGGTTGAAGAACCAGAAGGTACTTTCTAACTTGAAACTCCGTGCCAGCTATGGTGTAACTGGTCAGCAGGAAGGTATCGGCAACTACAACTATCTTCCGGTCTATACATCCAGTGTAACAGGTGCCGAGGCACTCATCAACGGACAGTATATTACAACTTATCGTCCTGAGGCATACGTTTCAGACCTGAAGTGGGAGACAACTACCTCCTGGAACTTCGGTCTCGACTTTGGATTCCTGAATGGTCGTATCGGTGGTGCCATCGATTTCTATACCCGCAAGACCAAGGATCTGCTGGCTTCTGTTCCTACAGCGGCAGGTACCAACTTCTCAAAGACTATCCTTACCAATGTAGGTAATGTAGATAGCAAGGGTATCGAGGTTTCCCTGAATGCAACTCCTATCCAGACCAAGGACTGGGAGTGGAACCTGAGCTACAACTTCACCTGGCAGAACATGAAGGTGAAGAACCTTTCTCTTACCCAGGGTGGAAGTCAGACCAATGTGAAGGTAGGTCCATCTATCGATGCTTACCAGTTCCAGGTACTCTCCGAGGGATATGAGCCATATATGTTCTATGTATATCATCAGCTCTACGATTCAGAGACGGGCAAGCCGATCGAGGGCGCTTACGCAGATTTGAATGGTGATGGCGAAATCAATGATGCCGATCTCTACCGCTATCATTCTCCAGCCCCTAAGTACATCATGGGCTTGAGCACATCCTTGAGATACAAGCAGCTGACTCTCGGTATGAGTTTCCGTGCCAACATCGACAACTACGTATATAATGGCATGGGTATGAGCACTGGTGCATGGGAGACCGTGAGCTACAATAATTCACAGCTCAATAACCTCAACGCCAGCTTCCTGAAGACCGGTTTCAAGACCCGTCAGTATCTTTCAGATTACTACGTAGAGAATGCTTCGTTCCTGAAGCTCGACAACCTGAGCTTGAGCTACAATGTAGGTAAAATCAACAAGTGGGCTTCACTCACCGTATCTGCGATGGTACAGAATGTATTCACCATTACCGGTTACTCAGGCACAGACCCTGAGGTGCCAAACGGAATGGACAACTCGTTCTATCCACGTCCTCGCACTTACTCAGTAAGCCTCGGACTTCAGTTCTAACAATCAAAATTGATAACAATGAAACTTAAGAATATATTATATAGTATGATGTTGGGAACAGCAGTGCTGACCAGCGCTACCAGCTGTGTATCCGACCTCGACCAATATCCTCAGACGGAGACTACCTCTAAGGATGTTTATACCTCGCTTGCCAATTATGAGGCTGTGCTGGGTAAGATTTATGCTGCCATGGTGACCAGCGGTCAGGGTAAGGGCGGCGACAACAAGGATATGTCTTCCGTATTGAACGGCGGCAGTGGCTTCGACTACATGCGTATGTTCTTCAACCTCCAGGAGTGCGGTACCGATGAGCTTGCCTCTACCTGGCTCACAGGTGAGCAGACCACAGGCTTGACCTATCTTTCCTGGGATGCCAACGATGCCTGGGTATCAGATATGTACTATCGCATCTATTACAACATCGCCCTCTGCAACGAGTTCCTCCGCAATGCCAATAGCGCCAGCTTCTCGGGCGAGGACGAGGTGAAGATGAAGGAGTATAAGGCAGAAGTCCGCTTCATGCGCGCCTTGTTCTACTTCCATGCTCTTGATCTCTATCGCAACATTCCGATGGTAACAGAGAATGATCCTGTGGGCAGTTTCATCCCTCCACGTTATACCCCACAGCAGACTTTCGATTACATTGAGAGCGAGTTGAAGGAATGCGTAGGCGATATGCTTCCTGCCTCTACCTGTCCTTATGGTCAGGCTTCTCAGGGCGCAGCCTACACCCTGCTTGCCAAGCTTTATCTGAACAGCGAGGTTTATACCGGCGTTGCCAAGTATGCCGAGTGCAAGGAGGCTTGTGAGAAGGTGATGAATATGGGCTACTCTCTGGAGTCTGATTACAGCAAGCTCTTCAATGCTGATAACGACAAGCGTACCAACGAAATTATCTTCGCCTTGCCGGTAAGTGCAGAGCATACCGTAAGCTGGGGTTCTTCCACTTACTTGGTGTGTGGACAGTTGAGTATGTCGAATGCTAACCAGAATGTTGCCGACTTCGGTGTTACCAATGGCTGGAGTGAGTTCCGTCTCCGTCCGGAGTTCGTGGAAAAGTTTACCCAGACCGATATTGATGGAGGTGGCGACAAGCGCTGCAAGTTCTTCACCAATGGTCAGAGCAAGGATGTAACCAGCATGACCGATGAAACCACCGGTTATCTCTCAGAGAAATGGAGTAACCTGAAGGATGATGGTACTACCGCATCCAATACTGCCGATGCAGGTGTAGAAACCGATTACCCTCTCTTCCGCTTGGCTGATGTCTATCTGATGTATGCCGAGTGTGTGGCTCGTACCCAGGGTGCTAGTTGGGATCCATGGCCAGAAGGAAAGACTGATGCCGCTGATCCTGAGGTCATCGCTTCCCGCAAGCAGGGAGCCATCTATTGGATCAACCTCCTCCGCGAGCGTGCAGGTAATACCGATGTATGGGCTAACAATTTTGCCAACGATGATGAGTTCCTTCAGTTCATTCTCGATGAGCGTGCCCGTGAACTTTATCATGAGGGCTATCGCCGCACCGACCTGATTCGCTTCGGCGAGTTCACTACCAGCAAGTATATCTGGCAGTGGAAGGGTGGCACCCACGATGGACAGGCTGTTGACAGCAAGTACAACATCTATCCAATCCCTAACACCGAGCTTACCGCCAATCCAAATCTTCATAACGACAACTATTAATAGGATAAAAGAATGAAAAAGATATTTAGAAACCTGATGATGCTTCTCTGCGCACTCACCGCCCTGGTGAGTTGCGACGAGAGTGGCGACAAGATATATCTGGATGGCTTCAAGTCATCCGATCTGATGGCATCGGCCAGCGATGTGGTCCTGTCTGTTGACAATACGAAGGACATCGTGCTCTCGATGGCTTGGAAGAATCCTACCTTGCTTTCGAGCGACGAGACCAAGCCTGCGGGCAACGGTGTGTTGAAAACCTATCTGCAGGCATCACCTTCAGAGAGCTTTGCTACGGTAAAGGAGTATTCTGTAACCGATCTCTCCAAGGCTTTCACCGGTGCTGATCTCAACACCCTTGCCAAGGATCTGGGAACGACTCCGGGTCAGAGTGCGCCTCTCTATTTCCGCATCAAGAGTCAGATGGGCAACAATCTCGATGCTGCTTACAGCAATGTGTGCCAGGTGAACGTTACACCTTATATTATACACATGGACAAGATGACCATCTGGAATGCGAATAAGGACAAGGTGCTGACCTATCTCTATTCTCCAAACGAGGATGGTATCTATGCAGGATATATGAATGCTTCTTCCTGGCTCAACTTCTGGGGTAAGGAGAATGATGGAACCATTTGGGGTAACGTAGGACAGGATGGCCATGTATATGAAATGGATAATACTGAGTCGGCATGGAACTTCTGGTTCCCAGGTCAGACTGGTATTTATTATACAGTGGTAGATACAAAGGCTAAGGAATTCAAGCCAACCTACATCAAGGCGATGCAGCTGAATGGTGAGGACATGACCTATGATGCTCCTAACTATGCCTGGACCAAGGTGATTACAACCACAGCAGATAATACACCTGTCAGTATTGTTGCTACTGGTGCAGAGTACAGCAAGGCAACCGCAACGGATGATGCTGCAGCCGTAGTCAAGACAATGAACTACACTCTTGCTGATGGCAAGATGACTGATGCCGCAACTGCTGGCAGCGTGAATATCGCCAAGGCGGGTACTTATACCATCACCGTAAAGGTGGGCGAGAACAGCGACCTGACTTACTCTATCGAGTCTGGCAACCAGACAGCTCCAGAGCCAGAGGCTAGCAATACTCTCTGCATGTTTAGCAAGGATGGTAACATCCTCCTTGCCGTGATGAACAAGGTGAGCGATGGTGTTTATACCTGCAAGTACAAGCCAACTTCCTGGGAGAACTTCCGCTTCATCTTCGTTGGCGAGAACAAGGACGACAAGCAGACCTGGTATGGTGCTGATGGTGAGCAGTTCAAGTTAACTTCAGGCGATGGTGCCTGGGATATTTGGTTTGGCGATGAGAATGGAGAAACAGAGTTTACGGTTACAGCCGACCTCAACACCATGACATGGAAGTATGAATAAAAATCAGCTATCTTTGCAATATTTGATGCGTAAATACGTTCTTTAGATAAAGCAAAGATAGCTATAAACCAAAAGAACAATGAAGAATATTTTAGGAAAAGCCATATTGCTGGCTACAGCGCTCTTGTTTTCTATTACGGGCACGAGTTGCAGCAATGATGATAATACCACTCCCGAAAAGGAGAAGACATACGATATGAGTGGCTTCGCCAAGGGAGCCGATGTAAGTTGGATTACAGAGATGGAGCAGAACGGAAAGAAGTTCTATAATGCTAACGGTAAGGCTACTGAGTGCATGGCGCTTCTCCGCGACCTCGGCATGAACTCCATCCGTCTTCGTGTATGGGTAAATCCTGAGGATGGATGGAACGGAAAGAATGATGTGGTGGCAAAGGCATGGAGAGCTCAGCAGCTCGGTATGAGACTGATGATTGACTTCCACTACTCTGATACCTGGGCTGACCCAGGAAAGCAGGGTGTTCCTGCTGCCTGGAAGAACTATGACTTCGAGCAGATGAAGCAGGCGGTTGCCGATCATACCAAGGATGTTTTGAATGCCCTGAAGGCAAGAGGCGTCAACGTAGAGTGGGTACAGGTAGGTAACGAGACCACCGACGGAATGCTCTGGAATGATGAGGATGGCGATGTTGCCCTGAAGGTAACTGGCCGTGCCTCTAAGAACATGGCTAACTTTGCCGCTTATATCAATGCCGGTTATGATGCCGTCAAGGCGGTTTATCCCGAGGCTAAGGTGATAGTGCATCTCGACAAGGGAAACAACCTGAGCCAATATACCTGGATGTTTGATGGCTTGAAGCAGAATGGAGCCAAGTGGGATGTCATTGGTATGTCGCTCTATCCAGATTGGATTACCGACCAGACCTGGGAGCAGGTATCCGATGCTTGTCTCAGCAACATCAAGACCCTTTCCGGCAAGTACAACTGCGATGTCATCATCTCAGAGATCGGTATGGTGTGGAATTCTGAGAATGCCGCTCCATTCCTCAAGAAGATGGTGGATGGCTGCAAGGCAATCTCTACCTGCGAGGGTGTGTTCTACTGGGAGCCTGAATGCAACAGCGGCTGGAACGGCTACGACAAGGGTGCCTTCGACAACAGCGGCAAGCCAACAGCTGCACTCGATGCCTTCAAGTAATCGGGTAAGTTAGCTTTCTTCGCTTCCTTTGGGAGCGATAGAAGCGAATTATAAAATGGAATATTATACTGACTTAGAAGAAAAAGATATGATCAAAAGAAGCATTACTTTCGTGTCTCTCGCCCTGGCTCTTTCTACCATGTGCCAGGCGCAGAGCCGAAAAATAATAAATTTGCCATCGTGGGATTTCTCCCGCGATGGCAAATCGTGGTCTCAGGTAGCTGTGCCTCATGACTGGGCTATCTCGGGTCCTTTCGATAAGAAATGGGATCTGCAGATGGTGGCTATCGAGCAGAATGGCGAAAAGGAGAAGACCGAGAAGTCGGGACGCTCTGGAGCTCTCCCTTGGATTGGAGAGGGTATGTATAAGATGAATCTTCAGTTGCCGAAGGGCTACAAGCGTGCCGTCCTCGTTTTTGATGGTGCGATGAGTCAGCCTGTCGTTAAGGTGAATGGCAAGGAGGCTGGCAGATGGGCTTACGGCTACAATGCCTTCCGCATTGACATCACACCTTACGTGCAGTTTGGCGGCAAGAAGAATCTCGTAGAGGTTCATCTCAACAATGTAGAGGAAAGCAGCCGATGGTATCCAGGCGGCGGTCTTTACCGTCCGGTTTCCGTGGAACTTTACGGTAACGAGAACTTCTCTACCTGGGATACCTTCGTGCGAACCCTGAAAGCTGATAAGCAGGAAGCCGAAGTGGAAGTGAACGCCCTGCTGGAAGGAAAGATTGGTAAGTCGGGCAAAACGGTCATCGCTTTGCTGGATGAAGCTGGTACCAAGGTTGCCGAGCAGACCGTATCGGGTGCAACCCCTGAAATCAAGACTACCTTGAAGGTGGCGAATCCTCAGCTTTGGTCGCCGGAATCTCCTTATCTCTATCAGGTGAAGTTAACCCGATATGAAGGCAAGAAGGTAGCTGATGTCCAGACGCTGAAGACCGGTATCCGTACCATCTCGGTATCCAAGAATAATGGTTTCCAGCTCAATGGCATTACCCGAAAGATCAAGGGTGTCTGCCTGCACCACGACCTCGGTCCGTTGGGAGCTGCTGAAAACAAGGCGGCTCTCATCCGCCAGATCAAGACGATGAAGGCGATGGGTTGCGACGCCATCCGTACAGCCCACAACATGCCTTCTACCATGCAGATGGAAATCTGCGATTCTCTCGGTATGATGGTAATGGCTGAGAGTTTCGATATGTGGATTTATCCTAAGTGCAAGAATGGCTACGCCAAGTTCTTCAAGGAGTGGAGCGACAGGGATATGACCAATCTGGTGAAGCACCATCGCAACCATCCTAGCATCATTATGTGGAGTATCGGTAACGAGATTCCTGAGCAATGGAGCAAGGAGGGTATGGAGATAGCCAAGCATCTGCAGGATATCTGTCATCAGTATGATCCTTCCCGCCCTGTTACCCAGGGTATGGATAGAGCAGAGGATGCCCTGAAGAGTGGCTTTGCCCAGGTGATGGACGTTCCGGGCTTCAACTATCGCGTACATAAATATTATAAGAATATCGAGCAGTTGCCTCAGGGGTTCCTCCTGGGTTCAGAGACTGCATCTACCGTCAGCTCCCGTGGCGTGTATAAGTTCCCGGTTCAGGTGCGTGCCAGCAGCAACAATCCATACGCCGATGGTCAGTGCTCCAGCTATGACACGGAGTATTGCTCCTGGAGTAATCTTCCGGATGATGACTGGAAGATGCAGGATGACTACAGTTGGGTAATCGGAGAGTTCGTGTGGACGGGCTATGACTATCTGGGCGAGCCGACTCCTTACGATACTTACTGGCCAAGCCGCAGCAGTTACTTTGGTATCTGCGACCTTGCCGGACTTCCAAAGGATCGGTATTATATGTATCGTGCCCGCTGGAACGAGCATCAGCATACCACCCATCTTCTTCCTCACTGGAACTGGAAGGGCAGGGAAGGACAGGTTACCCCTGTATATTGCTACACCGATGGTGTGGAAGGCGAGCTTTTCGTAAACGGCAAGAGCCAGGGCAGAGTTCGCAAGGACAAGTCAAGCCGCCTCGACCGCTATCGCCTCCGCTGGAACAATGTGAAGTATGAACCAGGCGAGATTCGCGTGGTAACTTACAATCAGTATGGCGACAAGGTAGGCGAGGACGTGAAGCGTACAGCCGGCGAACCTGCGCAGATGAAGTTCAGCGTTGAGACTCCAGACCATGAGCCTATCGCCTGCATGGTAGAAGGCTGCACCGATGAGCACAACGTGCTGCTGAATGCCGATGGCAACGATCTTGCCTTCATCACCGTGAGCCTTCTGGATAAGGACGGCAATGAGTGTCCGCTCGCCGATGATGAACTTACCTTCGAGGTAAAGGGTGCCGGAACCTTCAAGGCAGCATGCAACGGTGATGCTACTTCGCTCGATTCCTTCACTCAGCCACACATGCGACTCTTCTCTGGCAAACTCGTTATTGTTGTTCAGAGCAAGGCACAGAAGGGCGACATCATCCTCACCGTAAAGGATGGCAAGCGCAATATGGAAAAGTCGCTTACGCTGCAGGCAATATAAAGCAGACTTATTAATGATAAATATAGATTCCCCTAGGAGTAGAAGTTCTTACCCCTAGGGGAATTCTTCGTTCAGCGATGTTGAATGTGTGTTCAGCAATGTTGAATGTGTGTTCAACACTGTTGAACATACGTTCAGCAGTATTGAACGGAGATTTCTTCTAATGGTAGCAACAACTTCTTCCTATCCTTTCAACAACTTCTTTCTATACTTTGAGTATCTTCTCCTTATCCTTTCATCCGCTTTCCATAGGTCTGGACGGAACTTCTCCTTATTCTATTGTTATTTTTCTCTAATAATATTTGGCATTGTCGTGAATAATGTGTATTTTTGCAGCTATGAACAATTCACTAACCGCTTTATCTAGAGTAAGCATGGCGATAGCTATGCTTTTTATATCCATAGCGCTCCATGCGCAACGTTTCGTCAACACCACCCTGGATGGTGCTCAGGCAGTCTATGCCATTACCCAAGATACATCAGGAGTAGTCTGGCTGGGTACCGACAACGGTCTCTACAGTTATGATGGCTATCACGACTATCGCCATTTTGCTTCCCATACCTTTAGTCATATCCGCGTCAATGCGCTCGGCTTCGAGGGTAGCATGCTCTATCTGGCTACGGGCAGTGGAATGCTGAAGTTTGATACGCAGAAGGGAATCTATGCTTCTGCGCCAGCGATGGAATCTGATGGAGGTAAGGGCAGGAAAAAGATGGCAAGGGAGTTGCGAGTGCTTGATATGAAGGGCAGGAAAGATGCCTTTGGCAACGATGTGTATGCTATCCTGCATACACAGAAGGGACTTCTGGTGGGTTCTCTCGCCGGACTCCGTCTCAACCAGCGCCAGATTCTCCTGACTCCCGGAGCACAGCCGCTGGTGAATGCCCTGGCTTACGATGCCAAGCGCCACTGTTACTGGATAGGTACCGAGGGAGCTTTGTACTGCGCCGACCAGGCTTTGCAGAACTTCTCCAAGATTGCGGCGCTGGATGGAAACTCCGTGAAGTGTCTGGACGAAGACCAGGATGGCAATCTCTATATCGGTACAGATAATGGTCTTTATTGCATGGCGATGAATAACAGTCTGGAGCATTTCGTTCACGACTCGCGCAATGAGGCAACCATCCCCAACAATATCGTATGGTCCTGCTATGTGGATAAGTGGCAGAATGTGTGGATTGGTACCGATCACGGACTTTCCCGTTTATCTACCCATACCTACTATCGCTTCACTTCGCTCGATAAGATTACCTTCTCGGGCGAGGGCAACTGTCTGCATGCTATCCTTCAGACCCGCAGCGGCGACTGGTGGATGGGCGGAACCAACGGCTTGATTCACTATGCAGAGGGAGTGCGCGTTCAGGGTGCAGCTTCTGAATATCAGAATGTGGTATGGTATAAGCAGAACAACCCTTCGGCTCCTTTGGCTCACAACCGTGTGCGCAAGATTTATGAAGACAAGGAGGGGGATGTATGGATCTGTACAGACCATGGCATCAACCTCTATCAGAAGAGTACGGGAAAGTTGCTCAACTTTATCGTCTATGACAAGACCGGCAAGTATTCTACTGCCTGGGCTTATGATATTCTTCAGGATCAGAAGGGCAGGATGTGGATGGCATCTTATCAGGGTGGCGTCTTCGTGCTGGACAAGCAGCGCCTTCTGGCAGCCATCTCACTCTCATCTGCTGCTACAGCCACCTGTGTGGCAGACTATCATTTCTCAGACAAGGGCAAGAACGCCCTTTCGGGCCTGCACATCGGTCAGCTGGTACTCGATGGAAAGGGAATGGTCTGGGCATCATCTTATAATCATCTCGACCGTATCGATACCCGTACCCTTCGCATCTCCCATATCCCTGGCACTGATGCCATCAATTATCTGATGAAGTCTGACAACGGCAATGTGTGGGTAGGATATAATTCCAGCGTGAAGTGCTATATGGTGAACTTGCCGATGAAGGGCAAGGAGGTGGAAAGCAAGGAATGGAAGATAGGTGCGAAGGTGGTTTCTATGTGTGACGTAGAAGACAAGGTCTGGGTGGTGGCAGACAATATCTGCAGCGTGCTGGACCAGGGAAACAACAGTTTCCGGTTCTTCATTCCGATGGAGAATCCGAACAATATCTATTATTCCAAGCTGAACCACGAAGTGGTGATGGGTGGCAATGATGGCTTCATCTCCATCCGTGCCGACCTTTCCATGCCGAAGGACGACAAGGCGCAGCTGCTCCTGGCGGGTATCGTGGTGAATGGCAGACAGACCCAGGATGCCCTGCTCGATGAGAACATTGAGGGAACACCGGGTGTTTCGCCCGTGGGACTGAAGACGCTGGTACTGAAGCATGATGAGAACAACTTCACGCTCCAGCTGTCTGATTTGCCTTTTGCCGATCATCCTACCGCCGTCTATGCCTACCGTCTGGAGGGTAGCGACCACGAGTGGCATTATCTGGACAAGGGCAATCTTGACATCACTTACAATGGATTGTCGTATGGCGATTATCATCTCACCGTGCATGTGGTGGATGGCGAGGGAAATATCGGAGATGAAGTTTATCAGCTCGAAATCTCCGTTCTTCCGCCATGGTATCTCACCATCTGGTGCAAGCTGTTCTATCTTACCCTCCTGATTGTGGGTATCGCCTGGGTCATCAATGCTCATTTCGTAAGAAAGCAGTTGAAGGAGGCGAAAAAGCAGAAGGAGGAAATCCTGGAGCAGGTGCAGGCGCGTATGCTGTTCTATGCCAACCTTGCCGATGACCTGAAGAATGCTGCCGCTCACCATTCGTTCGAGGAAGTGAATCATCTGGTAGTTTCTCATCTCGATGTGAATGCTTCCGACAACGAATCAGAGCCGGCAATGATTGTAGATCTCCATGCTCCTCAGGCTCCGGAAGTTGAGATGGATGAGATGGATAAGAAACTGCTCAACCAGATTCGGGAGATGATAGAGGAGAATATGGTGGATTCCGACTTTAACGTGTCGATGCTTCAGGAGAAGATGGGTATGGGAAACAAGCAGCTTTACCGCAAGCTGAAGGCACTGACGGGTCAGACTCCGGTGGAGTATATCCGTGATATGAGAATGCAGAAGGCGGCAAAATTATTAAAGGCGGGCAAGTTCAGCGTGTCGGAGGTAATGTACACCGTAGGCTTCTCTAACAGCAGCTATTTCTCCAAGTGTTTTTCCAAGGCATTTGGAATGACCCCTACTGAGTTTATGCGCAGTTAAAAAGTATAAGGATTAAAGTTCAAAGTTCAAACGATATGTTGCCAATATTAACGATTACAGGTTCCGACAGCACCGGTGGCTCTGGTGTGCAGGCGGATATCAAGACGATATTCGAACTGGGAGGTTATGCCGTTTCGGCGATAACCAGCATCACCGTGCAGAATACCCTGGGTATCCAGGAGTTCTTCGATATTCCTGCCGAGATTGTTTCCGGACAGATAGAGGCAATCATGAACGATATGCAGCCCAACATCGTGAAGGTGGGAATGATACGCAAGGTAGAGACGCTGAATGTGCTCATCGATGCCTTGACCAAGTATCGTCCCGACCACATCATCTACGCCCCTTCCATCTGGTCGAGTCAGGGCGATGCGCTGATGACCGAGGATGTGGTGAGCCAGATCAAATATCGCCTGCTGCCGCTCTGTTCGGTAGTCGTGGCGAGAAAGAAGGAGAGTGATATCATCCTTCAGAACTCCCGACTCTTGGAGCTTGCCGAAAAGCAGGGACTCCGGATTTACCGGCTCGATAATGCCAATTCGCATGGTCTCATCAACCGCTTCTCTTCTGCCCTTGCCATCTATCTGAATCAGGGTAAGAAGATGGAGGAGGCGTTGGCGATGGCGCAGGATTTCATCAATATAGAACTGGCTAGGGAGAGCAATCTGCAGGGCAGGAGTTCCGAGCTTTACAACCAGTTTATCTCGCAGGTGAACAACTTCTGCCGCACCTATAGCGATGTGCATTTCTATGCCGACCAGCTGAATGTGAGTGGCCGCTATCTGGCGCAGGTTACCCGCCGCATCTCCGGCAAGACGCCGAAGGCAATCATCGATGAATACATCGTGAAGGAGATAGAGCGCGAGCTTTCTACCACCACGCATACGGTGCAGGAGATAGCCAACACTTTCGGCTTCTCATCGCAGGCTCATCTCACCAAGTTCTTCAAGAAGATGAGAGGGGTAACGCCTTCTGCTTTCAGGCAGAAAGGCTGAAAACAGGTGGTTTTTGACCAAAAAGTTAAAATAATTAAGTTAAATTAGAAACACGGACAAATTGAATTTGTCCGGCTCTTTTGTCTGGGTGCTTGTAAATGGTTAAATATTAATAACTTATAAGCTGCCGGACAATTTGTCCGGACAAATTCAATTTGTCCGTGTTATTTTTTTCTTTGCTTTTTAACTCTATGTTTTCCTTCTCGGAACTCATAGACTTAGGAGCCATAAAACAATGAGTTGGTTTCGTTAACATAATGCTTTCTGGCAACCAAAGCGTGAGATTCTGTTATCTGATGCAGAAAGGTTGGTAATGCGAAAATACTACTATTATTTAGACCCCCTTTTGTTATAAATATAATATATATACCTGATAATCAGTTATATTGTGTTTTTCTGCAGACTTTATATTTTAGACCCTATTTAGTTCTATTATTGAAAAATATTTTGTATTTTTGCGCCCAAAATGTAATTATACTAAAAATATGAGAAGAAGTATTTCGTTTACGATATTGTTTTTTGTGATGCTTTCGGTATTGGTATCATGTTATCAAAGTCATAAGAAGGAGTTAGACTTAGCTTATACGTTGGCAGAGTCTAAGCCAGATAGTGCCTTGGCCTTTTTGAACCGTATCAATCAAGGTAAACTCTCTGATGAAGATATGGCGAAGTATGCCCTCACTTATTATATGGCACAAGACAAGTCTGGCGTAGATGTGGATAACGATTCTTTGATTCGCATAGCGTATGATTGGTATGGAGAACATCAGGACGATTCGCTTTATGCTACAGCCTTGTATTATATGGGAAAATACTTTCTGCTGAATGATAGTATGGAGCAGGCTAAGGCTTGTTTGGAGAAATCTTATTCTATTTCAGACAGCCTTCATAATCTGAACTTAAAATGCTTGGCATTGGATAAGTTGATTGAGGTAGAAGAACAGTTGGCACCTTACAAAGCTTTGAACTATGCTAAAGCTTTGGTGAAGATGTATGAGTCCATGCCAAATGCAACTATATATAATAAGGTGGCTGCACGATTGAGGTTATGTGATAATTTCATGTTTGTGGATAGCTTACGTCAAGCGTTATGTGAAGGCCAGATTGCTTTAAAACAGGTAATAAAAGATGCGGATAGAAATCTGTATTCTTTTGTTTGCCAAGATCTAGCAAATGTTTATGAGAAAGTTGGGGAAAAAGATAGTTGTTTGTTTTATGCTCGACAAGCTTATGGCATAAATGGTACAGATAGACTTTCTAGTCTGTTGATGTTGGCTTCTGCATATATTTCTGTAGATTCAGTAGAGCGAGCTTTTGCTATATTGAAACAAGCTACACCGAAAACGCCCGAAGACCGCTATTCCGTGTTTTTTATGCAAAGTCAAGCTGCAATGAAAACTTCGAATTATATGTTGGCTAAGACTTTTGGGGACTCTGCAAATTCATGCTTGCAAGATATGTATCGATCAGCATTGCAAGCTAAGATTAACTATTATACTTCTTTTTTGAAGAAAGAAAGTGAAAGGGCAAAGATGCAGGGTAAAGCAGAAATGCAGCGATGGGTATTTGGCTTGATAGTGCTTTTGGGTTTGATAATTATTTTGTTTGTCTTCTATGCTTATTGGTCATATAGAAAACGATCATTAGCACGCATTGCTCACGAACAGGAAATATTCAGCCAAAAGCAGCAAATGATGGAGAAATTACACCAAGAAGAACTCTCGCATAGGGATGTACAATTGTCAGTAATGCGTAACTATTTACAGAAGAAGATTGAGGTTGTTGAAAAATTAAATTCGAGTGTTCCGAATGAGAGTAAGCATATTGTGCTTTCCGATAATGATTGGACAGAGTTAGAAGTCTTCTTAGATAGTGTGGAGGATTTGTTTGTGTCTAGACTTAAACAGAAGCATCCTAATTTGTCTAAAGCAGATTTGCGATTAATGATGCTGTTGCGTTTAAAGTTATCGCAAAAGACTTTAGCATCTATCTATTGTGTGAGCGAGAAAGCTATCAAGCAAAAGTTGTTCTTGTATAAGGATAAGGTAGGCATTAAAAATGAGCATTTTTCACTTCGTAATTACATAGAAAACTTCTGAGTGTAAGAGCACAAAAGTACTTTTTAGACCTTCTAAATCTGGGGGGGGCAGTTGTAAGTGTTTAGATTTTAAGATTATATGCATTTTATGTAATGTTTAAGAAATAGACCTATTTTGTTTGGATGGAGTCGGAAAACTATGTAATTTTGCAGCCGAGATTCAATGATATCAAAATGGTAAGAATATGAAGAAATTTAAAATGTTTATTTCGTTTCTGTTGTTTCTGCTTTTTACTTCTATCCAAGTGAAAGCAGGGGATGCTCCTAAAGCGCAAGATATTCCTGTGTATAAAAAGGTGTCGCATTTGGGAACACGAACAGCAGAACCTAGTGTTACTGCAAGTTTAGAGCAAAATCAGCTTACAGTTAATGTTGGTTGTTATATGGGCATTGTAAAAGTCTATGTCTATGGAGACAATGGAAGCCTGATGGCTAGTTCTTCTGGCGCTATAGAAGGTAATGGATTGTGCACTTTAGATTTGTCAGCATTCGAGAACGGTTCTTATAATGTAACTGTAGAACTAGGAGACATGATTTATTGGGGCATGTTTGACATATAGGGTAGATTCTTATAATTGATAATATTTTTGTCGACTAAATATATCCAGACACAACTGGTCAAAGCGTACCTTCTAAGAAGCACGATAGTCTTCCAAGATAAATAATATAGTAAAAACTCTAAAATGTAAAAGTTATGGAGAAAATGAATTTATTCGAGATGCAGGCTATTGCTGGTGGCATCTCACAGAAAGAGTATTGCAAGCAATTAGGTACAATAATGGCTAATTGTGATTTGGATGATGGTGCAAAAGAAGGTGCCAAGTATGCATGGAATAAGTATTGTGCATAAGTTGTTACGCCGCCAGATATTTTATTTGGCGGCGTTGACTGTTATCGCCATAGCAGGGATTGGGCATTGTTATGCTCAAAAGAAAATAGATGAGGCCTATCTGAAATGTCAATATGACTATACTTATGTAGAGGATTCTTTGTCTGGAAGAACTGCTAAGGATTGGCTCGTGCTACTGATAGGTACGAATGTGTCCAAATGCTATAGTTATTATAGTATGCAGGTAGATTCGATATTTGCTTCTCCTAACAGTGATAGAATAATTCATCAGCAAATAAATGCGGCTATAAATAGTAAGACGGAATGGCCTCATAAAAGGATGAAAGCCTATGTGTATAAAAACTATCCACAGGGAAAGATGACGGTAACTGATGGCTTACTGTTACAAGATTATATTTATGAAGATACTTTGTATGCTCAAAAATGGGTAATACAAGATTCTTCTAAATTAATCTTGGGACATGAGTGCCAAAAGGCAGTCTGTCAATATCGTGGCCATTGTTGGACAGTATGGTTTGCTATGGATATTCCAATAACTGACGGACCTTGGAAATTATGTGGATTGCCGGGACTGATAATGGAGGCTACTACGGAAGATAATAGCCATGCCTTTAAACTTCTTGGCATGGAAAAGGTGTCAAAGAAGCCGATTGTCTTTAGCAAGACTTACGTTGGAAACAACAAATTTGAGAAAACTACATTTGAAAAATTCTTAAAGGAACAATATATATTTCTTTTTGGAGATTTCCAGTCACAAACGCAACTACAGGGCATTGATATTCCCAAAATAGAAAATGTTGGGTCTAAAAAGTGGAAATATAAACCTTTAGAATGTTGGTAAGATATAAATAAAAAATTATTTATTTTTAAATATTAAAAGTTATGGAGAAAATGAATTTGTTTGAGATGCAGGCTATTGCTGGTGGCATCTCACGTGAGGAGTATTGCGCTCAGCTCAAGAAGATGATGTGCGAGTGTAACATGGATCAAAAGAACTTTAATAATGCTGTTGAGGCTTATCATAGAAATTGCATGTAATGTCAAATGTTGCAGCCTGTGCTTTATTGGGAGCATAGACTGCAACCTATATTAAGGAATCATGAAGAGAAAGTGTTTCATATTTCTATTTTTAACTTTTTATCTTATTGGCTTTGCCCAAAATAAGAAGATAGATACGGCTAATATGCTGTGTAGCTATGTATATGAATATCTTACGGATACGCTGACTGGAGAACAACAGCGCAAGGAAGATTTGCTCTATCTGCAGATTGGAGCGGAGTGTTCTAAATGCTATAGCTATTATACTTATCAGTGTGATTCTCTGATGGCTTCTCCTAATGGCGATAAACTATGGGATAGCTTCTTGACTGAAGCTGTTGGAAAAGGATTGAAAGGAATGCAATTATACAATGCCATACCACACCGCCGAATGTCAGCAACCATCTACAAGAATTATCCGCAAGGAAAGATAACTGTTACCGACTTCTTGCTGGGACAATATTACCTTTATGAGGATGCTTTAAACTCACAGGAGTGGAATATGGAAAATGACAGCACGAAGATGGTGCTCGGTCATGAGTGCCAAAAGGCTACCTGCTGCTTCCGGGGAAGACAATGGACAGCCTGGTTTGCCTTGGATGTTCCTGTAAGTGACGGTCCCTGGAAATTCTGCGGACTCCCTGGCTTGATTATGGAAGTGTATGATAGGGGAAAGCAATACTATTTCTGTATCAATGGAATGCAGCAGGTTAGTGCAAAAACTATTACTTTTGGGGTACAGGACAAGGAATTCAAGCGCTTTCAGAAAACGACAAGAAAGGATTTCCTGCAATCAAAATATAAGTATCTGAAAAATCGGAATAGTATCAACGAGGCTTCAACGGGAATATCTCTGGGTGGCTCGGATGAGGCTCTGAAATATGATCTGATAGAAAAAGAATAAGTATCAACGTAAAGAGAGAACGGAATGGGTTCTCTAGAAGATAATTTATGAAGCAACTGTTTTTATATCTGTGGTTTATCTGTATGAGCACTTTGACCTATGCCCAGCAAGTCACCTTGTCGGGTAAGGTGGAAGATGCCTATACGGGCAACGGGTTGCAGGGAGTGATGGTTACCATCCGACCTGCTGCCGGCAATAGAATCCTGAAGTTTACCAAGACGCAGGCAGATGGAAGTTTCCTGCTGTCGCTCAATGCTATTCCGGATGGTCGTAACGTGCTGCATTTCTCGATGATGGGATATGCTGTGAAAACCATTCCTTTGTCGAAGGATACTACTGTATATCATGTACTCCTGACGGAGCAGGCTACAAAGCTGAAGGATGTTGTGGTGAAGGCTCCAAGCATCCGGCAGCGGGGCGATACCATCTCCTACAATGTGGCAAGCTTTGCCGATGCCAACGACAAGAGTCTGGCTGATGTCTTGAAGAAGATGCCGGGAATGGAGGTGTCGGACAAGGGAGAAATCAAATATAACGGAAAGGCTATCAATAAGTTTTATATCGAAGGACATGATATGCTCGGCGGCCGCTATTCCATCGCCACCAACAATATCCATCAGAAGGATGTCGGTTCGGTAGAGGTGATGACCAATCATCAACCTATCAAGGCTTTGGAAGATATGTCGTTTTCGCAAGACCCTGCCATCAACATCAAACTGAAGGAATCTGCCAAGAGCCGTCTGGTAGGAACGTTGAAGGCAGGTGGCGGTATGGAGCAGAAGAAAGGGGAGAAGTTTGGTAAGCTGAATGTCTGGGAAGGTGAGATGTCGTTGATGCGCTTTGCCAAGAAAGCCCAGTCGCTCAATACCTTCAAGAGTAATAATATAGGTACGGATGTAACCGGTGAGGGCAATCTCCTCTTTTCGGATGGTGGAACTGGAGTGATGGGAAATTCTTATAATCTGAAAGATTACGTGAATGTTACGCCCGACCAGCTGACGGATATTTCAGACAGCCGTGTGCGTAAGAACCAGACCCATGTTTTCACAACCAATAATCTCTGGGTATTAGGCAAAAATACGGATTTGTCTTCTCAGATAGTCTATACCCACGACCGTCTTCTTTCATCCTCATTCAGTAATACCCAGTATTTCCTGAATGATTCAACCATTTATGATGTAGAGGATGAACAGGCAAAGCAGAAGCAGAACAGGTTGGTTGCCGACTTTACGCTGACTTCGAATGGCGAAAAGTCGTATGTTGCCAATCAGCTTTCCACCGACCTGGCCTGGAATGATGTCATGATGGATATTGCCGGCTCTTATCCTAATCATCAGCAGGTCAAGATGCCGAAGTATAAAGTATCAGACAAGCTGGAACTGTTGCATCGGAGTGGTAAACGAACCTATACCTTTAACACGTATAATGCTTATATGGTGAATCCGCACTCTCTGACAGTTGACAATTCGCAGCAAACGGCTTATCAAAGTGTTCGTTCGGCAGCATTCTTCAGTCATACCAATACTTCGCTCGGTTTTTTCCTCAAGCCTTTTACCGTAATGATGAAGGTAGGCTTGCAGGTATTGAGCAGAACGATGAAGAGTCATCTGGAGGGAGTACCCGATTCCCTGGGAAATATGCGCAATCAGCTGGGCATGACCTTCTTCCGTGCCTATGCATCGCCGGAGGCAGAGTATAACCAGGGTGGCTGGCATATCCGTTTCCAGATGCCTATCACCTTTACACCTTATTATTATAATGATAAGTTGAAGGGAGCGAAAGAGAATACAAGCAAGACACAGGTTGCTCCTCAACTCAGCGTGAGCTATTTCCTTACAGCCCGTTTGCAGGCTACGCTTTCCGGTGGAATCGCTCAGCGGGAAGTGGATGAACAGAATTTCTATCAGGGACTGCTGATGCGTGATTACCGTAATCTTTATACGGGTTTCGTGGATTATACCGCAGACAAGAGCAAGCATGTTTCCTTCAACATCAACTATAAGCGTCCTCTTGCTACCATCTTTGCCAATGCCTACATCCGCAAGAGCTGGTCTGACAGTCATCTTACGGTGGCTCGTGATTTTGTGGGTGATTATATCATCAACTCCTATTTCTCCAACAGCAGCAGTTCTGAAAACCTGATGGCTGGTGGAAAGGTGAGTAAGGGATTGGGATTCATGCATGGACTCGTTAGCGTAGGTTTTGATTATCTGAGGTTTGATGGCTTCCTGCGTCAGAACGATTCTCCTTCAGCCTATTCATCTGATAACTATATGTTGTCGGCAAAATGGAGTGGTCGTCCTGCGGATTGGTTCAATTTCACCTATGAGCTGAACTGGGATAAGGATAAGATGGTATTGAAGAATTTGGGTTTCGATTCTTCCTCTACCAATCTTGCCCAGAATCTCACTTTCAACTTCCAGCCATTGAAGTCATGGTTCATCAAGTTGCATGGAGAGCATTATCGCAATCAGATAGCAGATCATCAGCACAAAAATCTTACTCTTGCCGATGCATCCACCAGTTATGGCTTCAGGAATGGCATGGAGTTGAGCCTGACTGCGCTTAATCTTTTCAATCAGCGCACCTACGGCTATACTGTTTATTCTGGGTTGACCCGTACGGGCAAGGAGTATCAGTTGCGAGGTAGGACAATACTGATGTCTATGTTCTTTCATTTTTGATGATGGAGGCAACAGTTCTGCCGTTTCTGAAAAGAATTTCCGGTAGATTTGGTTAAATATCAAAAATTATAAATGTAATTGTAATAAGAGTTTTTATAATTTTTGTACCTTTGCACCCAAACGAAGAAAAAAGAATCAATGAGCAAAGGAAAATTAGCTAAGTTTGCGGATATGGAGCGTTTCGAGAACGTGTTCCAGTATCCATATAGTGTTGTAGATGACGTGCCTTTCGATATGAAGGGCAAGTGGCGTGAGATGTATTTCCACAATGATAATCCTATCGTGCTGGAGTTGGGATGCGGCAAGGGTGAATATACCGTGGAACTTGCCAAGCTCTATCCAGAGATGAACTTCATCGGTGTGGATATCAAGGGTGCACGAATGTGGACCGGTGCCAAGAAGGCGATAGAGGAAGGACAGAAGAACGTGGCTTTCCTCCGTACCAACATCGAGATTATCGACCGCTTCTTTGCCGAGGATGAGGTGCAGGAAATCTGGCTCACCTTCTCTGACCCTCAGATGAAGAATCCTCGCAAGCGTCTTACATCTACTTACTTCATGAACCGTTATCGCCGCTTCCTCGTGGATGGCGGCATCATCCATCTGAAGACGGACTCCAACTTCCTCTTCACCTATACTACTTATATGGTGGATGGCAACCATCTGCCTGTTCCGTACCGAAGACCTCTATCATCATGAGGGCATCGACGACGTGACACGCAAGATTCTCTCCATCCAGACTTACTATGAGAGTATGTGGATAGAGCGTGGCTTGAACATCAAGTATCAGAAGTTCGCCTTGCCACGTGAGGGTGAGCTGGTGGAACCTGATATTGAGATTCCGCTGGATGATTATCGCAGTTATCGCCGTGATAAGCGAAGCTCAAAGGATACAGCGAAGTAAGTTATCGCAATATATAAAAAGTCTCCCGCAATAGTCGCCGGCATCTGAAAGAAGCAACGGAAGTCTTCGAATAATACTGGAGAAGTTGTCGGAAAGCCTAATAGTAATTGTTGGAAGAGTTAATATCTAGAAGCGCACAACAGCTGTTGTGCGCAGTTTAAAGTCATTGCGACGACCATATTTCTTGGTATGTGCAAATTTTGCACATATCGGCAAAAAGTATGGATTTTATAGTCTAAAATGAATATAAACTTGCCGATAACTCGTGAATTGTATGGCAGTATAAGCGTCTGCTCGATTACTTCCAGATTAAATATCAGAACTAGCCTTAGGTTAGGGATATGTATAGTATGTTATTCTCTTTCTATATCTTTTGTAAAATCCGGGAATAATCTTGTTGAATTCAAGAAAAAAAGGTGGAAATGCTTGGTGTTTCCACCTTATTTTATTGTATTTGCAGCAAGTTTTTAAAAGATTCAGTATTCTAAGTGACTGCATGAACCGGAAGAAACGACTAAAAGAACAGAAAAGCCTAAAATCCGCAACTATCATCCAATACACGATTAAGGGTAGATTTATGAGTCGTTAGTAGCAGCTTTCAGTAAAAAGCAACAGCACAACATCAATATGTAGCCACCATCCCCTTACCCCACGATGCGACTTGAGGTAATACGCAGATTCAAACCGGAAAGAAAGGATTCTTATCCGAATTCTGTTTTGAAGGGTTTTGCATAAGCTCGGTTCTCTGTGTAGATATTCAGCACGTATTGCCTTGCAGTCATGATCCACTTGGCAGGTACGGAGATGAATCTGAAGACAAAAGCCTTTATGCGACTCGTTTTCTTGAGCCCAAAAGCCTTGGTGTCAAGCCTGCTCATGATGGTCTTGTAGAAATTGTGTATCAATGCAGTAAGCAGAAGAAAGACAGTATTCTCCGCCATGAATGACTTGGGGAGCCTGCTCCAACCGAATCCGTTGTTCAT
>ERZ779737.565-NODE-565-length-33885-cov-5.998108_pt1 | contig 33885 bp, 36 predicted proteins | sample MGYA00511889_ERZ779737 | MGnify/ENA primary metagenome ERZ779737 (study PRJEB29588, sample SAMEA2163575) | human gut metagenome | biome: human gut; feature: human-associated habitat; material: faeces | place: Denmark | collected 2008/2010 ... | reverse complement strand
AAATTCCGCAAAATCTGTAGGACTTGATGTCAGAATGATCGATCAGAAAGAAGTAAAAGAAATCTGCCCATATCTTTCTGACGATGTGATCGGTGCAAGCTGGTGTCCGACAGATGGACATGCCAATCCGCTGACAACAACCTTGGGATTTTATAAAATGGCAAGACGGCTTGGTGTCCGTTTTATATCCGGAGAGCGGGTCATCCGTTTACAAATGATAAAGGGAAAGCTTCGTCAGGTAATCACAGAGCAGACCATATATGAAGGAGAAAAGGTGTTGGTAGCCGCAGGCTTTCATAGCCGGGAAATTCTGGGAACCATCGGAATTGATGTGCCAATGTCACAGTCATTACTGGAATGTCTGGTTACAGAAGCAGAACCGCATATGTTTGACCAGATGCTTGGAACCGCAGAAGCGGATTTCTACGGACACCAGACCAAGCATGGCTCCTTTGTATTTGGTGGTTCATCCGGATATGAAGCATTTAATAAGGATAATGGTACACCGGTGACAAGCAGCCTGACAGCACCTTGTATCTGTCGGGGAATTATGAAGTATTTTCCGGATTTGGCAGACGCTAAAATCGTCCGTACCTGGGCAGGCTGGAGTGATAAGAGTGCAGACGGTGTTCCGGTACTCGGCAGCATAGACGAAGTACCGGGCTTATATGCAGCCTGTGCATTTACAGGTCATGGCTTTGGTATATCTCCGGCAGTCGGGGAACAGTTGGCAAAATTAATGTTGACCGGAACCACCGATGTAGATATTTCACCACTCCACTATAACCGGTTTAAAGCAAAGATATAAGGAGGACGGGCGGATGAATAATTTTAGCTATCATGTACCCACAGATATACGATTTGGAAAAGACCAGATTGCGTGTCTGCCGGAGGAATTGAAAAAATACGGGCATAGAGTTTTGCTTGTCTATGGTGGCGGCAGTATTAAAAGGACAGGCTTATATGATAAGGTATGTCAGTTATTACATGAATTTGAAATCTACGAGCTGCCCGGTATAGAACCGAATCCGAAATTAAAGTCAGTTCGAACCGGAGCGAAGTTGTGTAAGGAACACAAAATAGATGTGATTCTTGCGGTTGGCGGAGGCAGCTGTATAGATGCGGCAAAGCATATTGCATGCGGTGCTTATTATGACGGAGACCCATGGGATTTGATGCTGGACCGCAGTAAAATAACATCGGCACTACCGATTGCAGTCGTTCTTACTATCTGTGCAACCGGTTCAGAGATGAACAGTGGGGCGGTGATCAGCAATGAAGAAACCAATGAGAAGCTGGAAATCAACAGCCCGGTATTATATCCGACCCTGTCCATTTGTGACCCTACCTATCTGTATACCCTGCCGAAAAAGCAGACAGCCGCCGGAACGGTGGATATTATGTCACATGTATTTGAACAATATTTTCAACCGAATATGGAAGCGTATGTAACAGATTGTCTTTCAGAGGGTGTGTTAAAGACCTGTATAAAATATGGTCCGATTGCGTTGGGGGAACCGGATAATTATGAGGCACGTTCTAATTTGATGTGGGCAAGCACCATAGCGTTAAATCATCTGTTAACCGTTGGAAAAGGCGGGGCATGGTCGGTACACCCGATGGAACATGAATTAAGTGCATTTTATGACATTACGCATGGAGTGGGACTGGCAATCTTAACACCGGCATGGATGAAGTATGTATTGTGTGATAAAACAGTAGACAGATTTGCCATGTTTGCCCGAAATGTGTGGGGCATAGAAGCTGAGGATGCGTATGAGGCAGCCCGGCTGGGAATCGAAAAGACAGAAGAATTTTTTAAAAACCTCGGAATGCCGCAACGATTATCGGAAGTAGGAATCGGAACAGAAAAGCTACAATTTATGGCAGAAGAAACGGTCAGAACCAGCCGCATATCCAGTCATTCCTACTATCCGCTTCAGGCAGAAGATATTTTGAAAATATTTGAATCGGTTTGTTAACAGAAGAAATTTCAAAACAAAATAGTTGAAATAGCCTTATAAAAATACAGCAGTAAGTAGGAAATACGAAAATAAGTTATAAAATAATCGGAAAAGCTATATTTTCCCATTTTTCGCATATGTTATCTAATGGAGATAAATATATTAGAATTATGTCCTTAATTAGAACAAAGTGGAAAAAGAGAGGGAAATATGAAGCATTTCAAAGGAGTTATAAGAATCTGGCTGGCGGTTCTCTGTCTGACAGCATTGGTGATGTTCCTGCATACAGATGAATTGCAGGCAGAGACAAAGGTTTCGGCAGAGGACCGCTATAGCGGCGGATATTCGATTCGGGATATTCTTGGCAGCTATGTCTATTTTGTAGAAGAAAATCTGACCGGTACAAGTACATCGCATACCTCCGGACCGATTGTTGTAGGAGGAACTCTGGATTATACCATTTCCGGCTTCGGGAATATATTAACCAGTCCATGTTATATAAATCATATTCTCGGCTTGAATTACATTAATTGTATGTTTCCGGGAACAGAATGCCATCAGCCGAATAGAGTGGTTTATTACGGAACGGTTGACAGCGGAGTGCCGGCATACTTATTTTATAATCCCAATGACGGTAATTCTGAAACGAGTATCTTGTTTCAGAATGAGAATTTTATAAATGTCGGAGCGGTAATGGCTGCCTTGCGTCAGGAGTCGGTATCACTTGCCGGAGCAGGAAATACCCATGCATATAAAATAGAACAACAGGTATTAACCATTGACTTTAAACAGGCAAAGGATATTACCGTTGCGGAGGATGTTTCTGATATTCAGAGAATTGAATTACAAAATGTAACCGTAGAAGAATTAATGAAGCAGCGGCATGTTATTTCCTTTACAAATACAGCAGACATAGCTTTTTCTGCACAGAATATTTATGTACAGGGAGGTACCATAGACCAGAAATTCAAAGATTATGCAAATCAGAATGACAACAACTGTGCATCCACCGGTGGTCAATATTATTTGGAGGGAATGAATTTAATCTGGAACTTTCCGAATGCAACACAGGTGACAATGGTTAATTTGAACGGGCATCTGGTAGCACCGAATGCAGAAGTACAATTACTTGGCGGCAGACATGAGGGTGGTGTAATTGCAAAATCTGTATATACAGATTCAGAAGCACATTTCTATCCGATGAGAAATGGAGGAAATTCAAACAATAATTTTGGCAGCAGTGCGGATACCGGAAATAGTGGGAATAGCGGAAATACAGGCAACACAGGGAACACCGGAAATAGTGGGAATACCGGGAACACTGGAAATACCGGAAGTAGTGGGACTACTGTGAACAGTGGAAACACCGAGAATAGTGGAAGTACCGAAAACACCGGAAGCATCGGCAGCAGCGAAACAACGGGTAATATATCCTTTGGCGGAGAACGTATTGACAGCACAAAAATGACTGCAAGCCCTGAGTCTGTGATAAATAATGCATTAAGGATAGGAAGTACCTCTGGCAGAAGAGAAACCGGTACACAAGTTGATTCCGAAGCGGTTCTAAATGAGATTACCACAAGCAAGCCGGTAAAGACAGGAGATGAAGCTCCGGTACTATGGATAGTGGGAGTTATGCTTCTTGCTGTCGGCGGAGGAATGCTAATAAAATTCGGTAGAGCTTAAAAGGAAAGTGAAGAGAAGAAATCTGTAAGGGATTCATGTATCCCTATATCCAAACAAACCAACATTATAGCAGATTCTGATTAATATACTGCTTTATTGCTTCAAAGCTTTCTTTGCTGATGACATGCTCAATTCGGCAGGCATCCTCAAGAGCAATTTCCTCCGGTACTCCTAATTTTTTTAAGGCGGCAGAAATTAAGATATGTCGCTCATAAATCATTTCTGCAATTTCTTTTCCTTCGTCTGTAAGATAAATATAACCTTCATTTGTGACGGTTATCTGATTCTTTGCCCGCAGATTTTTCATGGCAATGCTAATACTGGATTTCTTGAATCCTAATTCATTTGCAATGTCAACGGAACGAACGACCGGTAACCGTTCACTTAAGACAAGAATTGTTTCCAAATAATTTTCTGCTGATTCATTTGTTGCCATAACAGTTCACCTCATATTACATATCATTTATCTAAATTATAGTACATATACCCCATTTTAACTTTCTCAAAAAGCATTTCACTATAAATAGCAATATGTTTGTTTTTGAAAGCTACATTCACGCTTCTATGCTCATTATAGCATAGAAATTAAAGACAGGCAATTATTGGATTATTTTAATGGTGATTTTTACTAAAAACACTAGGCGTTTTTTTATCAAAAAAATAGGAAAAGGTTCTTGACAACTAATACATGTTAGAATATACTAACCAATGAAGAAATGAAAATATTTATCAATGCTTAAGAAAGAGGATGATATGATGCCGTTATCAATGGTAGACAAAGGAACACCAATTAAAATTATGAAGATTGGCGGGAAGGAAGAAACAAGAAGATTTCTGGAGAACCTCGGCTTTGTTGCCGGAAGTACGGTAACAGTGGTATCAGAAATCAACGGAAACATGATTGTGAACGTAAAGGAATCACGAATTGCCATCGGAAAAGATATGGCAAGTAAAATCATGGTTGCTTAAGTGTTAGGATAATAGAAAGAAGGAGAGAAAAGATGACGCTGAAAGAAGTGAAATGTGGCGAAACCGTTACAGTGAAGAAATTAACTGGTGACGGTCCGGTAAAACGTCGGATTATGGACATGGGCATTACCAAAGGAGTAGCGGTATATGTAAGAAAGGTAGCACCTTTAGGAGACCCTGTTGAAGTAACTGTACGGGGATATGAATTGTCTCTTCGTAAGGCAGATGCAGAAATGATAGAGGTTGAGTAATTTTTTTAATCTGACGGTTAGTTAATACTAATAAAAGTTACTACGTAATAACATATAGTAGAACTAACAAACATATGTGATTTCAGAAAAAGTCATAGAAAAGGAGTGCAAAAATGTCAATTAAAATTGCGTTAGCAGGTAATCCAAACTGCGGTAAAACTACATTATTCAACGCACTGACAGGCTCAAACCAGTTTGTAGGTAACTGGCCGGGTGTTACGGTTGAAAAGAAGGAAGGTAAGTTAAAAAACCATAAGGATGTAACCATTATGGACTTACCGGGTATTTATTCCTTATCTCCATATACGTTGGAGGAGGTAGTTGCAAGAAACTACTTAATTAATGAAAAGCCGGATGCAATTATTAATATTGTAGATGGTACAAATATTGAACGTAACTTATATCTGTCAACTCAGGTTATGGAGCTTGGAATCCCGGTTATTATGGCTGTCAATATGATGGACTTAGTAGAAAAGAGCGGTGACAAGATTCATATTGACAAATTAAGCAAGAAATTAGGCTGCGAGGTTGTTGAAATATCAGCCTTGAAGGGAACCGGTATTCAAAAGGCAGCAGAAAAGGCAGTTGCTTTAGCACAGGCTAAGAAGAATGCAACTCCTGTCCATGAATTTGCAGAGAATGTTGAGAGTGTAATCAGTGCCGTTGAGGAGAAGTTAGGCTCCGGTGTGGATGAAGCACAAAAGAGATTCTTTGCAATCAAGTTATTGGAAAAGGATGATAAGATTGCAGACCTGATTCAGCAGGTACCGGATGTATCCGCAGAAATCGCACAGTTAGAGAAAGAATTTGATGACGATACAGAAAGTATTATTACAAATGAAAGATATGTATACATATCATCCATTATCGGAGAATGCCTGACAAAGAAGAAGGGCGAGAAGTTAACGATTTCGGATAAGATTGATAAGGTTGTTACCAATCGTTGGGCAGCACTTCCAATTTTCTTGGTTGTAATGTTCATTGTATATTATGTATCCGTAACAACCGTTGGTGGCTGGGTAACTGACTGGACCAATGATGGCTTGTTCGGTGATGGTTTTCATTTGTTTGGCATCGGAAGTGCCGCATATGAAGAGGCAGCCGGTGATTACAGTCGTGCAGACCAGATTGTAGCTGCATATGAAGATGGTGCAACAACAGTTGATATTTTAGGTGAAGAAGATGAAGTGCTGGAAACTGTAAATATTTCTGACAGCGTAGCAGCAGATGCACAGGCAGTTGTAGATGCCGGTGAGCCGGATACAACAACGTATGGTGTATGGGTTCCGGGTATACCGGTACTGATAGGAAACCTCTTAGATGCCATGAACTGTGTAGATTGGTTGGAAAGTCTGATTCTGGATGGTATCGTAGCCGGTGTTGGTGCAGTTCTTGGTTTCGTTCCTCAGATGCTGGTACTCTTTATCTTCCTTGCATTTTTGGAATCCTGCGGTTATATGGCGAGAGTTGCTTTCATCATGGACCGTATCTTCCGGAAGTTCGGTTTGTCCGGTAAATCATTTATCCCAATGCTGATTGGTAGTGGATGTGGTGTTCCGGGTGTCATGGCTTCCCGTACCATTGAAAATGACAGAGACCGTAAAATGACAATTATGACAACTACCTTTGTACCATGTGGAGCAAAGCTTCCGATTATTGCATTGATTGCAGGTGCATTCTTTGACAATGCAGGCTGGGTTTCATGGAGTGCATATATTATAGGCATTGTAGCAATTATTTGTTCCGGTATTATCTTAAAGAAGACAAAGATGTTCGCAGGAGACCCGGCACCATTCGTTATGGAGCTTCCGGCTTACCATTGGCCTACCGTTGGCAATGTGCTTCGGAGTATGTGGGAGCGTGGCTGGTCCTTCATTAAAAAGGCAGGCACCATCATCCTGTTATCTACCATCGTATTGTGGTTCTTAATGAGCTTCGGATGGGACAACGGCGTATTCGGTATGCTTGACTTCGAAGGCTTAGAGGGTGCAGCTCTTGAAGATGCACAGGCAGGATGTATTCTTGCTAAGATTGGTGGAGTAATTGCTCCGATTTTTGCACCGCTTGGTTGGACACAGGCAGGTTCCGGCTGGAAGATGGCGGTTGCAGCGATTACCGGTTTGATTGCTAAGGAAAATGTAGTTGCAACATTCGGTATGCTGTTTGGTTTTGCAGAGGTCGCAGAAAATGGTGCAGAAGTATGGGGAAATCTGGCAAGCGTTATGACTCCGATTGCTGCATACGGATTCTTGGTATTTAACCTGTTATGTGCTCCATGCTTCGCCGCTATGGGTGCAATTAAGCGGGAAATGAACAATGCAAAGTGGTTCTGGTTTGCAATCGGTTATCAGTGTGGTCTGGCATATGTAGTAGCAATGTGCATTTACCAGATTGGTACCTTAATTACAACCGGTACCTTTGGAGTAGGAACAGTAATCTCATTCTTACTGGTAATCGGACTTATTTACCTGTTGGTTCGTCCATATAAGGAAAGCAAGTCCCTGAATGTAAATATTAAAAAGACAGCCGGAGCACGTTAGTGCTTCCGGTTATTGGGTAAGGAATATAGAAAGAGGGTACTGTTATGAATGTTGGTTCAATCATTGTATTAATAGTAATAGTTGGAATCGTTGCGTTAATAGTTCGCAGCATGATTTCGGATAAGAAAAAGGGAAAATCACTCCAGTGTGGTGGTGATTGTAAACATTGCGGAGGACATTGCGGTCAGTGAGTAAAGAAGAAATCATTATCCAAGAATTGAAAAAAAGTGGATATCGAATCACAAAGCAAAGAAGGATACTTCTGAATGTCATTCTGAGCGAGCCTTGCGGAAGCTGTAAGGAGATCTATTATAAGGCGAGCAGTCTGGATCCGAGTATAGGGACGGCAACGGTATACCGGATGATTAATACATTAGAGGAAATCGGAGCAATTAATCGGGAAAATATGTATAAGATTAATTGCGGTAAGACAGCAGACAGTCAGACTGCGTACGTGATTGAATTTGATGATGACACCAGCTTGCGGATTTCTTCTCAGAAATGGAAGCAGATTCTTCAGTCAGGACTGGAGGCTTGCGGCTATTCCGGCAAGAAGGAGATTCGTAAGGTAGTGGCAGGTATGTGACAACCATGAATAACAGCGGTTTGGATTTAACGACCCGGACAAAATAGAAGTAACAGAAGAATACGAAGGGCGGCAGAAGGTTCTTAGGATAAGATACCTCTGCTGCTTTTTGATAATATTTATCAAAAGCGGGATATGCAGTAGAAATATGAAAGGAAGAACCGTATAATACGGTTAATCATAAAAAATATAAGCATAAAGGATAGGAGGACAAGAATATGTCAAAGATTAGCAAAGGAGCAATTGGTATTTTTGCAGCAGGACTTGCAGTAGGAACAATAGGTTTAAAGCTGTTAACCAGTAAGGATGCGAAAAAGGCATATACACACGGAACTGCCGCTGTTCTTCGGGCAAAGGACTATGTTATGAAGACTGCAACTACACTTCAGGAAAATTGTTCTGACATTTATGCGGAAGCAAAGCAAATAAATGAAGAACGTGCAAAGAAGGAAGCAGTTGTTGAGGACGAACCGGAAACAGAAGAAACAGAGACACAGGTAGCGGCTATACCGGCTCCGATTACGCAGTCTCCGGAGGCACCATTGGCATGAGATTTGTTATAAAACACGAAATCAGAGGTCGTATTCGCATTCATGTTATGCAGAATACGATGTCGTATCGCGAAGCGGATATACTGCAATATTATCTGGAATCACAGGAGCAGGTAACTGCTGTCCGGGTGAGAGAACGCATACAGGATGTTGTTATCTGTTACGAGGGTAGTCGGGATACGTTGATGGATGTTTTAAGACGATTTCATTACCGGACCGTAACAGTGCCGGAAACCTATTTACAGAACTCCGGCAGAGAATTAAACGAACAATATTATGAACAGTTAGTAAATAAAATTGTATTGCATTACGGAAGCCGTTTCTTGCTTCCGCAGCCGATACGAATGGTAATTACATGGGCAAAGGCAATAAAGTATATCTGGCTGGGGATTCGTTGCCTGTTCTCCGGGAAAATAGAAGTTCCGGTTCTGGATGCAACCGCTATTTTAGTATCCCTGCTTCGGAATGATTCCAATACAGCCGGGTCTGTGATGTTCCTGTTAGGCATCGGTGAAATTCTGGAGGAATGGACGCATAAGAAATCCGTAGACGATTTGGCTAGAAGTATGTCCCTGAATATAGGAAAGGTCTGGGTGCGGACAGAGGAACAGGAGATTTTAGTTCCGGCATCCCAGATACAGTTAGGAGAACGAATTGTCGTACATGTCGGCAATGTAGTGCCTTTTGACGGTCTGGTAGTAGAAGGAGATGCAATGGTGAATCAGGCAGCTCTGACAGGAGAATCCATGCCGGTTCATAAGACAGAGGGCAGCTATGCCTATGCCGGTACGGTACTGGAGGAAGGGGAATTGGTGATTCTGGTAAAAGAAGTAACCGGTTCCAGCAAGTTTGAAAGTATTGTAAAAATGATAGAGGAATCAGAAAAACTGAAATCTTCACTGGAAGGAAAAGCAGAGCATCTGGCAGACCGATTGGTTCCGTATACATTGGCAGGAGCCGGCTTGACGTACTTATTCAGCCGGAATCTGACAAAGGCGGTTGCGGTACTCATGGTAGATTTTTCCTGTGCATTGAAGCTGGCAATGCCGATTACGGTATTATCCGCAATTCGGGAAGCAAGCACCTACAGCATGACGGTGAAGGGTGGAAGATTTCTGGAAGCCATAGCAGAGGCAGATACCATCGTATTTGATAAGACCGGTACTTTGACAAAGGCACAGCCGGTAGTGGCGGATGTGATTTCGTTTAACGGAGAGGATCCGGATGAATTACTGCGGCTGGCTGCTTGTATGGAGGAGCATTTCCCTCATTCTATGGCAAAGGCAGTTGTAAAAGAAGCAGAGAAGCGGAATCTGGTTCACGAAGAGATGCACTCGAAGGTAGAATATGTTGTAGCACACGGAATATCTACAACGATTGAGGGAAAACGGGCAATTATCGGAAGCTATCATTTTGTATTTGAGGATGAAAGGTGCAAGATTCCGGAAGGAATGGAAGCACGGTTTCAGACACTGCCGGAGGAGTATTCCCATTTATATCTGGCTATTGAACATCAATTGGTAGCGGTTATCTGTATTGAAGACCCATTAAGAGAAGAAGCAGCGGAAGTAATACAGAAGCTAAAGCAGCAGGGCATTAAAAAAGTAGTTATGATGACCGGTGACAGTGAACGTACAGCGTCTGCCATTGCCAGACGTGTAGGAATTGACGAGTATTATTCAGAGGTATTGCCGGAGGATAAAGCAAGATTTGTGAAAACCGAAAAGGCAGCCGGTAAAAAGGTGATTATGATTGGTGACGGAATCAATGATTCACCGGCGTTATCGGCGGCAGATGTGGGAATTGCAATCAGTGACGGAGCGGAGATAGCCAGAGAAATTGCAGATATTACGGTAGGAGCCGATGATTTACAGCAATTAGTTGTGTTAAAGGACATCAGCAATGCTCTGGTAAAGAGAATCCACAGGAACTATCGGATGATAGTGGGATTTAATACCGGGCTGATTGTATTAGGAATCTGCGGTGTATTACCGCCTACCATGTCAGCCTTATTACATAACACATCTACCATTGCCATTAGTTTAAACAGTATGCGGAATCTGTTGCCGGATAAGGAATAATTCTTTTTAATTTGTATCAATATCGGAAAAAATGTGTAACATAGTGTAAGAAGGCATAAATAATAGAAAGGCATCGGTTATGTATGGAGAAGTAATAAAGGGATTGTTAATTCCGTTTCTGGGAACCGCTCTGGGTGCTGCCTGTGTACTCTTTATGAAACAGGAACTGCGGGATGGGGTCCGTAAGGCATTAACAGGCTTTGCAGCGGGCGTTATGGTAGCGGCATCTATATGGAGTCTGATAATACCTGCGATAGAACAGGCAGATGCAATGGGCAAATTTTCATTTGTGCCGGCAGCCGTTGGATTTTGGTTAGGAATCCTCTTTCTTCTGTTGTTAGACACCGTTACGCCGCATATGCATATGGACAGTGATATGCCGGAGGGTCCGCGGAGTAATCTAAAAAAAACTACTAAGCTTGTACTGGCAGTTACCTTGCATAACATACCGGAGGGTATGGCGGTAGGTGTCGTGTATGCGGGCGTTTTATCCGGAAGCACAGAAATGACGATGCTGGGAGCCTTGGCACTCTCCATCGGAATTGCAATTCAGAATTTTCCGGAGGGTGCTATCATTTCCATGCCGCTGCATAGTCAGGGAATGGGAAGAGGAAAGGCCTGTGTGTACGGAATATTGTCCGGAGCTGTGGAACCGATTGCAGCCGTAGTTACGATTCTGTTGTCAGGGCTGTTGATACCGGTGTTGCCATACTTTTTGAGCTTTGCAGCCGGTGCCATGATTTACGTGGTGGTAGAAGAATTAATTCCGGAAATGTCAGAGGGAAAACATTCCAATATCGGAACCCTTATGTTTGCGGCAGGATTTTCCATTATGATGATTCTGGATGTGGCATTGGGGTAATAAAATACAGGAAGAACCAGTGGAAAAAATCCACTGGTTCTGTTATACTATAGGGGTAGTAATGAATTGGCAGATTCTCCAAAGTGGGAATCTGCCATAGAAATATAAGGAGGATGAAGGTATGGGATTTTTAACAGGTAAAACAGCAATTATCACAGGCGGCGGACGAGCAGTATTAAGTGATGGGAGATGTGGCTCTATCGGCTATGGTATAGCAACCGCTTATGCAAAAGAGGGAGCAAATCTGGTGATTACCGGACGAAATGAGAAGAAGCTGGCAGATGCCAAGGAAGAATTAGAACGGTTATACGGAATTAAGGTGCTGGCATTACAGGCAGATGTATCTGCACAGGCAGATAACGAGGCGGTAGTAAATAATGTGGTAAAGCAGACCGTAGAGGAATTTGGCAGAATTGATGTATTAATCAATAATGCACAGGCTTCCGCATCCGGTGTACCGTTGGCAGAGCATACAACCGAGCAGTTTAATCTGGCAATGTATTCCGGACTGTATGCAGCATTTTACTATATGAAGGCTTGCTATCCGTATCTGAAGGAAAGCAAGGGTGCTGTAATTAATTTTGCATCCGGTGCTGGTCTGTTTGGTAACTTCGGTCAGTGTGCGTATGCAGCCGCAAAGGAAGGAATCCGTGGTTTGACAAGAGTAGCAGCGACAGAATGGGCAAAGGATGGTATTAATGTAAATATTATCTGTCCGTTGGCATGGACGGCACAGTTAGAGCAGTTCCAGATGGCATATCCGGATGCTTTTGAAAAGAATGTGCATACACCGCCGATGGGACATTTCGGAGATTCCGAGCTGGAAATCGGAAGAGTCTGCGTACAATTGGCATCCCCGGACTTTAAGTATATGTCAGGAGAGACGATTACATTGGAAGGCGGCATGGGACAAAGACCATAGAGGTAGTACAGATGAGAGTATTAATTATCGGTGCAGGGGCAATCGGAATTGCCCTTGGCACCTTTTTAAAGAGTCAGAATATAGAGGTTGATTTTATTGCCAGAGGAGCTACTTATGATGCTATTAAGCAGGATGGAATCGCACGAACCGGATTGTTTGGCGAATATTCCTGCAAGGCAGGTGAGGTAGGTGTTTATCAGGCTTATGAGGAATTACAGCCGGACAGATATGAATATGTAATTATTACAACAAAGACCATGGCAAATGCGTCTGTGAGTGAAGCTCTGTGGAATGCCAGAGCTTGTATTAAGCCGGATGGTAAGCTGATTATTATGCAGAACGGTTGGGGCAATGATGTGCCGTATCTAAAGTATTTTTCCAAGGAGCAGGTGTATAACGCAAGAGTAATCACCGGATTTCAGAGAAGCAAGCCGAATATCAGTGAGATTACCGTTCATACAGCACCTATCCTGTTAGGTTCCCTTCAGGGCTGCGAAAGTACCTGTATGGAGCCACTGGCACAGGCGTTGAATCAGGCGGGAATGCCGACGCAGGTGACAGAGGAATTAGAGAAGTATTTATGGGCAAAGATGTTATATAATACAACACTGAATCCGCTGGGGGCAATTCTGCGGGTAAATTACGGAGCCTTAATGGAATCGGAAGCATCCAGAGCCATTATGAATCAATTAATAGAGGAAACCTATGCCGTTATGGGGGCAGCAGGTTATACAACGAACTGGGAGGATGCAGAGGCATATAAGAAGGTATTTTATGAAAAACTGATACCGGATACCTATCATCACAGAGCCTCTACCTTACAGGATATAGAAAAGAAGCAAAAGACAGAGATAGATACCTTAAACGGCTGTATCGTAGAGCTGGCAGAAAAATATGGAGTTTCCGTTCCGGGACACCAGATGATTGTCCGTCTGATTCACAGCATAGAGGATGATTTTGCCTGCTTCTTATAATGCGATAATGTACTGGTTACATCCTGATAGCCCGGAAATGGTGTAAATTCATTTGACATAGAAACGATAGTAACAGAGAGTAGCGGAGATCGTTCTATGACACCATGACAATTCGGGGCAGTGATGTAACCATTTTCTTTATCCGTCAGCACCAATTTCAAACTGCACAAGCGAAAGAATATGGACGAAGATGATGAGATTGTATGGAATGATATTGTGTATTCAAGAAGTCATCAAGTTGTGAATATAGTCAAAGTGGTAGAAAATTTCATAAATATGTGGTATAAATCCTTTTGTTAAAAGTGAAAATTTGAATTTTACGCACTATTAACTTTTGGATATAAAGTGCCGATATTACAGATATAGAAACGGATTTCTGTATCAATTTTCAAGGAGGATGATACCATGATTAGAGCAGCTAATTTAACACAGGTAACAGATTATTATAAGAGCAATACTGTTAGTAAGCAAAATAACACAGAGAAAGCAAAAGATGTGCAGCCCAATGCACAGAAAATAAAATCCAGCGAAGATAAGTTATCTTCTAAGGCACAGAAATATCTGGAAACATTGCGTAAGGATAATGCGGATTTCGATTTTATTATTGCTGATAAAGGCGATGATTTCAGAGGATTAGTAGACCAAAGCGATAAGGAATTTACAGTTGTTTTTTCAAGTGCTGAACTTGAAAGAATGGCATCCGATGAGAAATATGCACGGGAAAAATTGTCTACGGTAAAAACTGCAGTTGAGATGTCAGATAAAATCAATGAACAGTTTGGGTTTGAACGTGCTTGGGGAACGACAGACAATAGTGGAACTGTATTAAATAAGTTAACTATGTCCTTTGATGATGATGGAAAGATGACACTTTTTGCTGATTTGGAGAAGATTACAGAAAAGCAGAAAGAACGGCTTGAAGAATTAAAGGAAAAACGTGCAGAGGAGAAAAAGCAGGAAAAGAAGGATGTAACTGTTAAGCGGACTACAATTCAGGCAAATTCAAAAGAAGAATTACTTGAAAAGATTTCTGAACTGGATTGGAGTAAGATAACAGAAGAAAAGGCAACACAGGGTATGAAGTTTGATATCACTATTTAATCGTAGCATTAACCGGGAATTGGAGGTGTGCTATGATTGCAGGTACAATACGAAACGCTGTGAATCAGATGCAGTTAGTAAATGATTGGGAGCAAAAGAAGGCTACCGGGGATGTTGTAAAGAAGCAAGAGGGTATGACTGTAACAAGTCAGGAAGAAAGCATGATTCAGCATTTCCGAGAGCAACTTGAGCGAGACAAAGAAAGTTCTGCATATAGTCAGATTTATAACAAGATTGCAAGCGGTCAAGAATTAACAGCTTCAGAAGAAGATGCTATTCGTCAGAAAGACCCTAAAGCCTATATGGAATATAAAGCGGCAAGAATGGAACAAGAAGCTTATGAGCGTAGGTTGGAGAGATGTAAGACAAAAGAAGAGGCTCAAAGGCTTCAAGTAAATGAGATGAATGGAAATTTGGCAGAACTAAAAAGTATCGTGAATAATCCAAATATTCCAAAGAGTGAAAAGCTTAAGGAAGCTCAACGTATCATGGGAAATACTTTTAGAGCTGTAGAGTCATTCACAAGATTTGTAAAAAGTACAGAATATAGGGATTTGCCAACAGAAGAGGAAATTGTAGAGACATCTATAGAAAAGGGGCAGGTTGCAGAGGATTCAAACGATACTGAAATGTCTGAACAGTTAACATCAGATACAACTGTTTCAGTAGATGAGGCAGCAAAAATAGTAAATGATTCGAAGCGAGATTTACAATTAAGTGATGTTCACCAAATTGAAAAAGATGTTATAGAGGAAATGAAGGATATCGAAATAAAGCATTTTGGTGAGAAGAAATCATCGGTCAGAATAGACATTACGGTATAGGAATAGTCTGCGTGAAATTTCAGTAATACGCTCTGTTGCTGTGCCTATTTTTCTGCGATATACTCCTTCAAAAAGGAGTGTGTTCTTATGGGTAAAGAGATTTATAACATTATCAATGATATGGCAGAGGTATTAAATGCATCACAGATGCAGAAATTACAGGAAGTGTTAGTTAACCGTTTGTCAGAAAATAATCTAGCTGACTATTTGCAAACGGATAACGGAGAATTTCTGGATATGTTTTTGACAGCAAAGCACCTAGAAGGATGCTCTGACAAGACAATACGAATAGGAACACAGGTGATTATTTGAATTTGTAAGGATAGTAAATTCCTATTTAATAGTTGATTGATAATATGTTTGTGAAAGAGTTCAGTACATTTAGTATTGAACTCTATTTAGTTGACAAAATAAACAGTTGACAAACGCAACTAATTAACGTATTATTCAAGCATAAGGAGTGATGTTATGGATCAAGTTAAATTATTTAGGGAGAATACACGTAGATTAGAAATGAATCTTGGGAATATCAACAAATCTGATTGCTGTTGTTGTGGAATAAGCGACACGCAGTGCTTCATACTTGTTGAAATAGGACGCAAACCAGATATTTCTGTAAAAGAACTAGCAGGAATATTGCGACTTGATAAAAGTGGTATTAGTAGGATGGTTGAGGAATTGGTTCAAAAGGAGTTTGTAGAAAGAAAGCCATCAAAAGAAGATAGAAGATATGTGGTATTGAATCTTACTGTTAAAGGAAGTGAAAGATTTAACCAAATAGAGAATAATATGAATATAAAATTTAAAAGTATTCTTGATAGAATTCCAGAAGAGAAGAGAAATCAGGTGATTGAGGCCCTTGAGTTGTATAATGTTGCTTGCGAAGCAAATGAATTAAAAGATTGAGGTGAGAACGATGAATCATGCAGAAAAAGCAGTTGAGTATTATAGTAATAATTTTAATTGTTCCCAGGGAGTATTTACTACTTATGCTACGGAAATGGGAATGGATGAAAAGATGGCATTGATGTTAGCAACTAACTTTGGAGGTGGGGAAAGAAAAGGTGAATTATGTGGAGCTGTGGCGGGGGCTCTGATGGTTTTAGGATTAAGATGTGGACATTATGATAGTAACGATATGGAAAGTAAAAGAAAAGCATATGGTATATCTGAAGAATTTATGAATCGTTTTATCAAGAAAAATGGTAGCGTCGTATGCCGTGAATTATTGGGATATGATTTGACCAAGGAAGAAGATATGAAGATTATCAAGAAGGAAAATTTGTTTACAACATTTTGTCCTGCAATGGTACGAAGTGTGGCTGAAATACTTGATGAAATGATAAATGAAGGAATATGTTAGGGGGATTGTACTATGGAAGAACAAAAGATATATGAACTAATTAATGAAAATTTAGGATTTTATTTAGCAACAATGGATGGTGATCAACCAAGGGTAAGAGGTATGATGTTATTTAGAGCCGATAAAAATGGGATTGTGTTTCATACAGCTTCAACAAAAGATGTTTTTAAACAACTTCAGCTTAATCCCAAAGCTGAAATGTGCTTTAATGCAAATGGTGTACAAATCCGGGTGACAGGAGAAATTGAGGTGTCTACAGATGAAGTTTTACGCCAAGAAATTTTCGGACATCCTACAAGAAAGTTTTTACAAGCATGGAAGGAGAAAGGAATTGATGATCTACTTACAGTATTGATAATGAAAAATTGTGAGGCTGTAACATGGACAATGGAAACAAATTTTGCTAAAAAATCACCAATCAGTATTTGTAATGGATAGACAGGAAAAGTGTTATTTTCTCTATGTAAAGAACTTATACAACTTCCAGTTTGTAGAAATGAGAAAGTTGGAACTTCTTAAAATATTTTAAACAGTCTCATGCAACTATATGACGGAACAGGGCTTCAAAGTCGAATACATCTCCTGACTGTTATTATAAAAACAGAAATGTAAAGCAACTATCACTGATTTGTAAAAACACTGAGAAAAGGGGTAAAGATAATCAATAAGCAATATATTTCTTGGAAAACGAATTGAAAAATGATAAGCTTTTAGATAGGAAAGATATAGGAAAGGAAGAAGAAACAGGATTGGAAGGCTTTATCTACAGATTAACCATGTGTCGGAGCAAGAAGTATATCAGAGATACATATGGGGATGAATTTTGGAAAAACTTTAAGGCAAATTCGGATGCGGTATTTAAGAAGGTGGCAGCAGAGCTTCCGGACATTGGAGACAGCATTTTTTCATTTAATTATGCATATGCACCATCCTATGTTGCATGGTATCAGACCATGCAGAAGCTTGGTCTGTCACCGGAGGAAGCAGATAGTCTTATGTGGAAAATGAATGAGAAAATGTTATTATCTGTACCAAAGCCTTTGCTGCATGCGGTTGGAAAAACATATCTGAACAGCTTTCGAAAAAAGGCGGCAAAGCATATGGAACGCCAAAAGGCAGGAAATCTGCATGAAAATGACTGGCTGATAGAATATCGTAATCTGGATGCAAACACATTTGAAATAGATATTAAGCGTTGTGGCTTTATCACTGTTGCAGAAAAATACGGAGTCAAGGGGATGCTTCCGGGTATCTGTGGGGTTGATTATATTGTTGCTCATTATATGGGAAATGGGTTTACCAGAACCCAAACCTTGGGGGACGGTGATGCGTGCTGCAATTGTCACTATGAATTGACCGGGGTATGTCCACTTCATGCACCGGAGGGTATGAAATAGGATAAGCCTGTAAAAATGGTTGGCATTTATTGAAAATGCTAGTAAGATAATGGCACAAGAATTACGATGTGCAGAGGTGATACTTAGTATGAACAGCAAAATTCGAATGGCTACCCCTCTGGATGCAGAGGAGCTTCTGGCAATCTATGCCCCTTATGTAACGGATACGGCAATTACATTTGAGTATACCGTACCGTCTATAGAAGAGTTTCGGGAACGAATACAACACACACTGAAAAAGTATCCGTATCTTGTGGCAGAGGATGCAGACGGGATAGTAGGATATGCATATGCAGGACCGTTTAAGGAGCGGGCAGCGTATGACTGGGCTGTAGAAACTACAATTTATGTAAACCGGAATAAGAAAAAGCAGGGAATCGGAAAAGAATTATATTATGCACTGGAACAAGCATTAAAGCTTCAAAATATTCTGAATCTGAATGCATGCATCGGGTATCCCAAGGAGGAGGACGCTTATTTGACAAAGGATAGTGTCCGGTTTCATGAACGTATGGGGTATCGGCTTGTGGGTGAATTTTATCAGTGCGGATACAAATTCGGACATTGGTATAATATGGTATGGATGGAAAAGCATATGGGAGAGCATGGAGAAAACCCGTTGCCGGTAAGGCAATTTGAGGAAGTTCAAGAAGAAGTTTCTGCTTTTCTGCTTCGGTGGAAAAGAAAATAGCTGATAATAGCTACCAGTAATTCCGTAAGCGGATAGGACAGCCATACCCCGGTTAACTGAAAGCAGACGGAAAGAAGAATCGCAATCGGAATCAGAAATATAAAGCCACGTAGTAAGGAAATAATCTGAGCCGGGATGGCTTTACCAATCGCAACAAAATGCGTTACCAGTATAATATTGAAGCCTGCAAACGGAATAGCGGTGAAATAAAGGATGAGTCCGTTGGCGGCAATGGCTTGCAGGTATGGGTCGTGTTCACTGTTGAAAGCAGATATAACCGGCTCCGATAATAAGAACAAAAGCAAATATACAACACAGGAAATAACAACCATAGTAATTAAGGCATACCGAAGAATATGGCGAATATCGGAGAGTTGATTTGCACCAAATGCCTTGCCGATAATCGGCTGGCAGCCTTGGGCAATTCCGGTATAAATAGCAGTAATTACCAGTGATATATTTGCAATTATGCCATAAGCGGCAACGCCGGTATTGCCGGATAGCTTCAATATGATAATGTTAAATACAATAATTACAATTCCGGAGGCAAGTTCTGTAATTAAAGAAGGAACGCCAAGCGAGAGAATGGAGGTAATCCGTCTGAAATCAGGATGGGATACGGATAAATGAAAGGTATTTTTCCGCCGGATAAAATGAATGGACAGGACGCACAGACTGATGACAGGAGCCAGACCGGTAGCCAGAACCGCACCAAAGATTCCCATCTGCATCGGATAAAGGAATACATAATCAAGTATGATGTTAGAGATGCTTCCGGTCAGCATGGCAGCCATGGATAGCTTAGGGGCTTTATCATTTCTTACAAAACAGACAAGGATGTCATTTAATAAGAAAGCAGGAGAAAAGAGCAAAATAACCTTTAAATAGGTATTTGTCATAGAAAATACCTGAACATCGGCACCTAACAAGCTTGTAATCTGAGGTGCAAAGAAGATTGCAGAAAGCAGAAACAAAATTGCAAAAACGGCAGCAAGGCACAGGGTAGCAGAGAATACGGAATCTGCTTCAGAATCCCTGTGCTGTTCTTTTAGTATCGTGTATTTTGAGGCACCACCCATGCCTAACATAAGTCCGGTTCCATGCACAAAGCTATAGACCGGAATTGCCAGATTTAAAGCCGTCAGACCATTGACTCCTAAGCGGTTGGCAACAAAAAAGGTATCTGCCAGAATGTAGCAGGACAGACCCAGCATACCGTAGACATTGGCGGCTGTATAACGGATAAAGGAAGAAAACAGTGTGTTTTGCTTCATAGGAAACTCCTCTCTGGTTTATAAATTGCCCTAAAAAAACGCCAGACCATCCTGTCTTCTAAGACCTAATGACAGAATATCTGACGCTGATTCTTTCTGCCCGGTGGCAGAAAGGGCGGTTACTCAATTACTATTTCGCACATCATAGCATAGGAATAAGAGAAGTGCAAGTATCAAATCTATATGCTATAATAGTTTTATCAGAAAAGTGTAAGCGTTGATACATGGTTTCATGCGGGAAAAACAGGTGGGAAAGAGCGGATATAAACGGCAGGAAATTATGTAGGATGTATGAGAGAAGGAGGGGATTTAGATGCATAACGAAAATGACGGAGAAAATCAGGGAATATTAAAAAAGATTGGAGGTATTTTATTCCTGCTATGGTTTATCGGAAATTTGATAGGGATACCGATTATAATCAAAACATCGGCTGATTTTGGAACGATTCTAATTCTGGCAGGACAGTTCTTTTTGGTATTTGCAATCATTGTAACAGTTGGAATGATAAACGATATTCGAAAGCATAAGTTCCGGTTTTGGCAGACACTGTTGTCCTTTGGAATGCTTGTAATATCGGTTGGGTTATTGATTACCGGAATATTGGGGAAAATAGGAAAATTGCAGCAGGTGTTAAATGAACTGCCGGAGTTGGTTCAGGGCAGACCGGTAGATAATGCCGGACTGGTCTATGGACAATTGTTTATGGCATTTTTCTTTATTTTGTCGTTGATTCTCCTAATCGGAACGATTATCACCAGAATATGGTTAAAGCACAATTGTACAAAGGAAATATCAGCGGTATGCATAGAACTGCGTTCTGTGTGGCATAGCGGAAACAGAGAGAGGAGCGGGCAGTATCCACTGGCATATGCACCGATATTTCAATATGTATACAATAATCATGTGTATGAAAGCTGTGATGATATTTACGTTAATGTGAATCCGGTACAGAAGGGAGAATCTGTAATACTGTATATTGACCCGGAACATCCGGAGCGATTTTATAACAAAGGAACAGGATTTTTTCATAAAGAATTATCCTGGGCAGGAATCCTGTTGTCTGTAATCTCGCTGGCAGTGATTCTTATATTACAATTAATGATGTAGGAACAGGTGGTATTTTGGCGAGTTGCCTAATATGAAAAAAATTAAAATAAGGGCTTGCATTTGTCACAGAGTTATGCTATAATAACCACAGTTAGTAATAACTAACTACATACTGAATAAATCATGTGAACTCCTCTTGCAGAACAGAATCTGGAAACTGCCCTGACTGGAAGGTGACTCCCCTTCCAGAGAGGGGCTTACAGATAAGGTTGAAAGGAGAAATTACTGTGACAAGCTATTTGGAAATTGAAAAAGTAATTGGTAGAGAAATATTGGATTCCAGAGGAAATCCTACAGTAGAGGCAGAGGTATATCTGGCAGACGGAACAATCGGACGTGGCATGGCACCAAGCGGTGCATCTACAGGAGAGTTCGAGGCATTGGAATTAAGAGCAGATATTTGGGAAAAGGTGTGTCCGGTAATCGGCTTCCGGTACCAATGATGAATATTTTGAATGGTGGAGCTCATGCTGCAAATACCGTTGATGTGCAGGAATTTATGATTATGCCGGTAGGAGCAACCAGCTTCAAGGAAGCACTTCGCTGGTGTGCAGAGGTGTTCCATGCATTGGCAGCATTACTTAAGTCAAAAGGACTTGCTACTTCAGTTGGTGATGAAGGTGGTTTTGCACCGGATTTAGCCAGTGATGAAGAGGCAATTCAGTACATATTAGAGGCAGTTAAGAACGCAGGATATGAGCCGGGAAAAGACTTTATGATTGCGATGGATGCTGCATCATCTGAATGGAAGGGCGAGAAGAAGGGCGAATATGTTCTTCCGAAGGCAGGAACGAAATTCACTTCAGCAGAGTTGATTGCACATCGGAAAAAGCTGGTTGAGACATACCCAATTATATCCATTGAGGATGCATTAGATGAAGAAGATTGGGAAGGCTGGCAGTTACTGACCAAGGAATTGGGTGATAAGGTTCAGCTTGTAGGTGATGATTTATTTGTAACCAATACCGAACGGTTAAGCAAGGGTATCGAACTTGGCTGCGGTAATTCCATATTAATTAAATTGAACCAGATTGGTTCTGTATCCGAGACACTGGAAGCTATTAAAATGGCTCACAATGCCGGATACACAGCAATATCTTCACATCGTTCCGGTGAGACAGAGGATACAACAATTGCCGATTTGGCGGTAGCGTTGAATACCTGTCAGATTAAGACCGGAGCACCTAGCAGAACAGAGCGTGTAGCAAAATACAATCAGTTACTTCGCATTGAAGAAGAACTGGGTTCTGCAGCAGTATACCCAGGTATGCAGGCATTTCATGTGAAGAAATAAATAACGCTTTCCTTTTACCTTTTTATACAAAACCGGAATGAGCTTGTCTTGTTCCGGTTTATTCTTTTTTGAATTATGCAGGTGAATTTTAACTAGAAATGGGTGAAAAAATTGAATTAAATAGGAAAATAATATTGACAACTACCTAAAGTTAGTTCATACTAACTATTAGAAAAACACATACCATATATATGATATTTGGTGCCGATGGAAAGAAAGGAGGCAGTTTCTATGGAAACATGGTTTATGTATTTGTTAATAGCAATCATAGTAGCTTTTATTGTAACTGGTTTGGAATGCTTGAAACGGCTTCTTATGAAATATTCCAGAAATGTAAGTAAAAAGAGGCTGTCATGTGTTTAGTTATTGATTTTTATCATCCAAAAAAGTAAAAAGGGAAGTATAACCCTAGAACAGAAGCTCTGGTAACACATAGTGTTCAGAGCTTCTGTTTTTTGGTATTATTTATCCTTGGTTATCGGCTGACTGGCAAAACGCTTCAGAATAGGAATAATAACAGTTTGAACCTGGTCCTCCGGTATTTGTTGACAAAGTAAAGAGACTTCACGATAGGTTTCTTTTAACGGATAATTCGGGTCAAAAAATTCCGATAGCGTAATACCGAAGTATTCGCAGATGCGGGATAATACATCATAAGGTACACTTTGTTTCTCTCTACGGACATCTGTAAAGTATCCTTTGTTCAAATGCAATTCCTCGCTTAGCTTCGTAGCGGAAATGTTAGAATTTTCAATTAATTCAAATATTCGTTCCCGAATGTAACTATCGTTCATACCTATTACTCCTCACATTTATAAGTATAAACGATTAAAAAATGAATAATTCGGAATTTATCCGAGTTATAATTGAAATAAAATATAAAACAAAGGAAATTATCCATGTTTGAATTAATAAATGTCAAAATATGGTGGATTTTGTGGAAAAATCAAAAAGAGAAATATAGTTGAAAAAAACGAATGAAAACGATACAATATTACCTATATAGTAGTTTAGCAATGGTGTTGATAGGAGAGGGGGATGAAAATGAAACGTAATATGGTTTTGCAATTGGCGGTGGCATTAATTCTCCTGTTCGCAATTCTGACTTTTTCCATGATTTTTTATATAGACAAGCTGAATGAGAATTTTGAACGAGAACTGATTCGTACCTTAGAAGAGGTGAGTTATCAGGGAGCAGAGGCTGTCCGGAATGAGATTGAATCAAAGGAAAAGTTGTTATCGGATTTGACAACGATGATAGAGGTGGATACAACACAGGATTCGCAAGTGATTCTTCAAAGCGTGCAGCAGCAATTAAAACCAGTTATTATGGGACATGATTTCTTTGGAATGGGAGTCGCATTGAAAGACGGTACGGCATATTCCAGTACCGGTAGTGTTTACGATGTATCTGGGCAGATGTTTTTTCAGGAAGCAATGAAAGGTCAGTCTGTAATATCAGGAAGAATTTCAAATAAACAAGGACAATATTTGAATATTTATGCAACTCCTATTTATGATAAGGACTCCGGAGAAATAGATGGTGTCTTATATGCAACGTATCTGACCGAGAATTTTCGTTCTACGATGGAGATTAGCTTTTTCCATGGAGAAGGCTATTCCTATTTAGTGGAGCCGAATGGGGATGTTGTTGTTGACTCTATGCATGCAACTTCCTTTCAAAATATGACAAATGTATATACATCTATGGAAAATTCTGATGAAAGGAATGTAACGTCTATAGAACAACTGCAGAATTATATGGCAAACAATCAGAGTGGTAAGCTGGTTTTTTATAATAAGATTGGCAAGTATATGTATTGTACTCCGATTGGGATAAATGACTGGTATCTGTTAACGGTAGTGCCGGTAAGTGTTGTGGATAATCAAATGGATGCCGTACTTCGGAATACAATCATACTGGTAGTGGTTCTGGCAGGTATATTTATTTCACTGTTAGCATTGCTGATACATCAGCAACGGGCAAAACGGACAGAATTATTAATGTTAGCTTATGTAGACCCAATTACAGGCGGTGACACATATGCAAAGTTCCAATTAAATTATAAGCGGGCAATGGAAGAATGTCCGAATGATAAATTTGCGTTTCTGGCAATGGATTTGAATCGATTTAAAATGATTAATGATTTATATGGTACCGCAGAGGGGGATAAGGTTATCTGGCATATGAATGACATATGGACCAGACAATTGCGGGAATATGAATATTGCGGACATCGAATGGCAGACCGTTTTGTGGTGTTGTTGCGGTATCACCGGATAGAAGAGTTGGAGGAACGGGTTCAGTCCTATCTGGATGCTTTGCAGGAAACGGCAAAGAACCGGTATAAAATTAGTTTGCGGGTAGGCGTTTATCTGTTAGAGGATACATCGGTATCCTTTGCCACCGCACACAGTCGTTCCATGATGGCATTTGCAAAAGCGAAAAGTTCTGAAAATCATTTCCTATCCTTCTATGATGAACATATGGAAAAGAGCTTGATGTGGGAAAAACATGTGGAGGACATTTTCCAGACCGCACTGCAAAATGGGGAATTTGTAGTATTTTATCAGGCTAAGGTGGACACGGAAACTAAGCAGGTGTCCGGTGCAGAAGCATTGGTTCGCTGGGTAAGGCCGGATGGAACAATTATTCCACCGGGGAAATTTATTCCAATTCTTGAAAATAACGGTACCATTGCAAAGCTGGACCAGTATGTATTTCAGGAGGTATGCAGACAGCAGCAGGCATGGTTGGAAGAGGGACGAAATGTAGTTCCGGTATCAGTAAATTTGTCAAGAGTGCAGTTGGCAGACCGTACACTGGTAGATACCTATCAGCAGATGCTGGAGAAAACCGGCGTGCCGTCGCAGTATGTAGGCTTGGAATTTACCGAGAGTGCAATGTTTGACAATGAAGAAATTCTGCAGGATACGGTTGACAGATTGCATAAGCTTGGTATAAAAGTATTAATTGATGATTTTGGAGTCGGTTATTCGTCTATGATGAGCTTGAAGGCAATACCTGTGGATATTTTGAAAATGGATAAGAGCTTTATTGACAGCATTGGTGACGAAAGAGGAAATAAAATTGTCATTAGTATTATTGAATTTGCATTGACATTGGGAATGCGGGTGACAGCGGAAGGCGTTGAAAATGACCAGCAGTATCGGTTTCTCAGAAATCACCGATGCAATGATATTCAGGGCTATTACTTTGCCAGACCGGTTCCGGCAGAGGAATACCAGAAAAAATATTTAGGATAGACAGACAAAAATTAGGAGGCTGCTATGGCACAGGAGTATCAAAAGGAAATAGAAAAACGAAGAACATTTGCGATTATTTCGCATCCGGATGCAGGTAAAACTACTTTAACGGAAAAGTTCTTATTATATGGAGGAGCCATTAACACCGCCGGTTCCGTAAAGGGAAAGGCAAATTCCAAGTATGCGGTATCCGACTGGATGGGCATTGAAAAGGAAAGAGGTATTTCCGTTACATCTTCGGTGTTACAGTTTAATTATGATGGATATTGCATTAATATTCTGGATACACCGGGACATCAGGATTTCTCGGAGGATACTTATCGTACCTTGATGGCAGCGGATTCGGCAGTTATGGTAATTGATGCATCCAAGGGTGTAGAGGCACAGACAATTAAGCTGTTTAAGGTGTGTGTAATGCGGCATATACCTATTTTCACATTTATAAATAAAATGGACTTGGAAGCAAAGGACCCGTTTGAATTATTGGATGATATTGAAACGGTATTGGGTATCAGAACGTGTCCGATTAACTGGCCAATCGGTTCCGGCAAGCGTTTTAAGGGCGTGTATGACCGGGAAACGAAGCAGGTATCTATGTTTCGGGCGGTTTCCGTAGGAGGAGCCAAATCTGCAGCAGAGACCGATTATGCGTTAGAGGATGCAGCATTAAAAGAAGCTGTTGGGGATGAATTATATCAGCAGTTATTGGATGAGGTGGAGTTGTTGGATGGAGCCAGTGATACCTTTAATCAGGAATTGGTAAATAAAGGAGAGTTGTCACCGGTATTCTTTGGTTCTGCGTTGACGACCTTTGGTATTGAAACATTTTTGGAGCATTTCTTGAAAATGACATTATCTCCGTTACCTAGAATGTCAAATGAAGGCTTGATTGACCCGGTGGAAGCTCCGTTTTCTGGCTTTATATTTAAGATACAGGCAAATATGAATAAGGCACATCATGACCGGATTGCGTTTATGAGAATCTGTTCTGGTAAATTTGATGCCACCAAGGATGTATATCATGTGCAGAGCGGGCGGAAATTAAAGCTGTCGCAGCCACAGCAGATAATGGCACAGGACAGAAAGGTAATTGATGAGGCATATGCCGGGGATGTTATCGGAGTATTTGACCCCGGAATTTTCTCCATTGGAGATACCATTTGTACGCCCGGCAAGAAATATCAGTATGAAGGAATCCCGACATTTGCACCGGAACATTTCTGCAGACTGGTATCCTTGGATTCTATGAAGCGAAAGCAGTTCATCAAGGGTGTAACCCAGTTGGCACAAGAGGGTGCAATACAGATATTTAAAGACTATTCGTTGGATTTATCGGAAATTATTGTCGGAGTAGTCGGTGTGTTGCAGTTTGATGTGTTGAAATACCGATTGGAAACAGAATATAATTGTGATGTGCGTCTGGAGCCATTACCATATAATTATATCCGTTGGGTAAAGGACCCATCCACAGATTTGAATCGATTAAAACGAGTCAGTGATTGTAAGAAGGTGAAGGACATGAAGGATAATCCTTTGCTGTTGTTTGCAAATGAATGGTCGATTCGTTTGGTATTAGAAAATAATGAAGGTCTGGAGCTGGAGGAGTTCCGGAAGAATTAGAATGCCGGAAACACGGATGAATTTTACATTGCTTTCCTAAATTTTACAGGGATTTACAAAATTGAAACAAATTGTAAAGAAAAGTCGATTGTGATATAGGAACAAATAGGGTAATATAAATATGAAAACAAATGAAAGAGAAAGGGGGAGCATATAGAATGGAAGTTTTGACAGCAACGATGTGGTTTAACAGTGCGGGCATTATGGCACTCATGTGGCTGGCACTGGTAATTTTGTTTACGGTAATTGAATTTATATCATTGGGGCTGACGAGCATCTGGTTTGCTGCCGGAGCATTTGTAGCTGGAATTGTTGCCATGCTGGGCGGAGCATTCTGGTTGCAGATAGTAGTTTTTATTGTGGTATCCGCAGTATTATTGGCATGCACCAGAAAATTTGCAAAGAAATATCTGGACAGCAAGATAGAAAAGACGAATGTTGAAAGCCTGATTGGGAAAACATCGGTTGTAATCGAGACAATTAATAACATGGCATCGACAGGAAAAATACGGATTGGTGATGTAGAGTGGACCGCACGAACCGCAGAGGGTTCACAGGTGATTGCCGAAGGAAGTAAGGTAGTAATTCGTGAAATTGTGGGTGTCAAGTGTATTGTTGAACCGATAAATGAAGAGATAGAGGCGGAAGAGACTACATCTTAGGAAGCGGAAGTAAGGCAGTAGCGGAAACAGAGGAATAGAGTTGAAGATGGAGGTAGAAGAATGGAAGCGTTAGGAACAGGGATTGTAGGAACAGGCTTATTTGGCGGTGTAGTGGGACTCGGAATATTGGCAATTGTAATTTTAATTATTGTTGCAGTATCCTGCATCAAAATCGTACCACAGGCACATGCATATGTTGTTGAACGATTAGGAACCTATCAGGCAACATGGTCGGTAGGATTTCATATCAAGGCACCGTTAATTGACAAGGTAGCAAAGCGAGTAACTTTAAAGGAACAGGTAGTGGATTTCGCACCACAGCCGGTAATTACGAAGGATAATGTTACAATGCGAATTGATACGGTTGTATTCTTCCAGATTACAGACCCAAAGCTTTTCTGCTACGGTGTAGAGAATCCCATTATGGCAATTGAGAATCTGACAGCAACGACACTTCGTAATATTATCGGTGATTTGGAATTAGACCAGACACTTACATCCAGAGAAACCATTAATACAAAAATGCGTGCAACTTTGGACGAAGCAACAGACCCATGGGGTATTAAGGTAAATCGAGTGGAATTAAAGAATATTATTCCGCCTGCGGCAATTCAGGATGCGATGGAGAAGCAGATGAAGGCAGAGCGGGAACGCCGGGAACAGATTTTGATTGCAGAAGGTGAGAAGAAATCAGCCATTCTTCGTGCAGAAGGTCAGAAGGAATCGTTGATTCTTCAGGCAGAGGCAGATAAACAGGCAGCCATTCTTCGTGCAGAGGCAAAGAAGGAGGCTACAATCCGGGAGGCAGAAGGTCAGGCAGAGGCTATTGAAGCAATTCAGAAGGCAAATGCTGCCGGTCTGGTATACCTGAATGAAGCAAATCCAAGTGATGCAGTCATTCAGATTAAGAGTCTGGAAGCATTTGCGAAGGCAGCAGACGGTCAGGCAACCAAGATTATCATTCCTTCGGAAATACAGGGAATTGCCGGTCTTGCTAAATCTGTAGTAGAAGTGGCAGCAGAAAAATAAAAGGGAAATAAAAGAAAATTTCTTTGAATGAGTGAAGATTGTACCGACCTCCTGAAGTCAGACCATAAGCTGGTAAGGGGAGGTCGGTATTTTTGTGTAGTCGGAGAAAATTGTGTGGTTGGAAAATAATTGTGTGCCGGAGAATAAGTTCGCTGTTAAGGAATAAGATGGAATTTTAGAGCAGAGCATGGTAGAATAAATGCAAATGAAACATAGTCAGGAGGCATATTATGATTCAGAAGATAACTTTAATCGGATTGGGAGCTATGGGGTCTTTTTTTGCACCTCGGCTTCAAGCGTGTTACGGAGAAAATTTCAGAGTTCTGGCAAATGGCAAGCGAAAGCAGCGGTTGGAGTTAGAGGGAATTTGGATAAATGGAGAGCAATGTTTTTATCCGGTAATTGATTCTGAGAACAAGGAACCTTCGGATTTGATAATTATAGCGACAAAGGATACCGGACTGGAACAGGCATTAGAGGATATACGAAATCAGGTGAGTGAAAATACGATTATTATGGCAGTCCTAAACGGTGTTGAATCGGAGGAAAAGGTAGCGGCTGTCTATGGGTGGAAACATGTGATTTATTCCTTGATGCGAGTATCGGTTGTTATGAAGGATTATCATGCAAATTATGACCCACAGGGCGGCAAGGTGCATTTTGGTGATAAGGAAGGACAAGGCAGCGGGGAGAGCTTCGTGCCTTCACCAAGAATTGCAGAGGTTGCTGCTGTATTTGAACGTGCCGGCATTCCGTACCAGGTCGAAGAGGATGTGCTGTTTTCTATGTGGTGGAAATTCATGGCAAATGTCGGAGAGAACTTAACCTGTGCATTATTAGGACTTCCGTTTGGTGCATTTCGCTATAGTGAGGATGCAAATTGGATTCGCCATGCCGCAATGAAAGAGGTAGCAGCAATTGCCAATGCAAAGGGAATTATGCTGGGAGAAAAAGAAATGGAATCACAGGATTATGTTATGACACATGTAGAACCACATAACAAGCCATCTACCCTGCAAGATATAGAGAATCATAGAAAGACAGAGATTGAAATGTTTTCTGGTATGGTATGCAGACTGGGTCAGGAAATGGGAATATCAACACCGATAAATGAAATGCTGTATCATAGTATCCGGGCATTAGAAGATAAATATTTGAAATATGATGCATGGGAGCTGATTCAGGAGGATTTAGACTGATAGGGCAGTAAGGTTATGGTTAAAGTGATGGCAAAAAATGAAGCAATAACAAAAAAGAAACAAGGTGCGTGTTCCTACGCAGAAAAATGTGGCGGCTGTAATATGCTGAACGGAAATTATGTTCAACATCTGAACATGAAGCAGAAGCTGGTAGAGGGATATTTAAATGGGATATGTGAGGTAATGCCGATTGTCGGAATGGAAGAGCCGTATTATTATCGAAATAAGGTGCATGCTGTATATGCAAATACGAAGCAGGGCGTCATTTCAGGTGTCTATCAGGAAGGAACACATCGGGTAGTTCCGATTGATAGCTGTAAAATAGAGGATGCAAAGGCAGATAAGATTATTGTGGATATTCGAAATCTGATGAAATCATTTCGGATGAAAGCCTATGATGAAGACCGCGGCTTTGGCTTTCTCCGCCATGTGTTGATTCGGAGGGGCTTTCATAGCGGAGAAATCATGGTGGTTTTGGTGACAGGGACACCGATATTTCCCTCTAAAAATAATTTTGTTAAGGAATTACGGAGGCTGCATCCGGAGATTACGACGATTCTGCAAAATATCAATGACCGAAAAACCAGTATGATTCTGGGAGAACGGGAACTTGTTTTGTATGGGAAGGGATATATTGAGGATACTCTTTGTGAAAAAACATTCCGCATTTCCGCAAAATCATTTTATCAGGTGAATCCAATTCAAACGGAACTGTTGTATAAGAAAGCAATAGAGCTGGCAGCACTGACGGGTAAGGAGCGTGTAATTGATGCCTATTGCGGAATCGGAACCATTGGGTTGATTGCCAGTGATGCGGCAAAGGAGGTTCTTGGAATCGAAGTAAACCCGGATGCTGTCCGGGATGCTATTCGGAATGCAAAGGCAAACAGGGTGAAAAATATTCAATTTTATCGGGCAGATGCTGGAGCGTATATGGTGCAGATGGCAGAGCAGGATATGCGAGCTGATGTAGTACTTATGGACCCGCCAAGAGCGGGAAGTGATGAGGCATTTTTGTCCTCTGTGGTTAAGCTGGCTCCGGAACGGATTGTGTATATATCCTGCAATCCGGAGACCTTGGCAAGAGACTTGAAGTATCTGAAGCAAAAGGGATATGAGGTCGGAAAGGCTTGGTCGTATGATATGTTTCCGTGGACGGGGCATGTGGAGACGGTTGTTCTTTTGTCCCAACTGAAACAAAAGCCGGATGATTATATTAATGTCACGATTGAACTTGATGATGTGGATATAACATCTGCAGAGACTAAGGCAACATATGATGAGATAAAGAAGTATGTGGCTGAACATAATGCCGGCATGAAGGTTTCCAATCTGTATATCTCACAGGTAAAGAGAAAATGCGGAATTGAGGTTGGAAAGAATTATAATTTACCTAAAAATGAAGATAGCAGGCAGCCACAGTGCCCAGAAGATAAAGAAAGTGCAATTGTGGAGGCATTGAAGCATTTTAAGATGATTCAGCAGAAATAAAAGGAGTTTGATAAATCGGAATTTGTAGACGGAGGTACACAACATGAAAAAAATCAGCTTAGTGGTTTTTCCGGCTTTAACAATAGTGTTAGAAGCATTACCACTGGGAGCAGTTTGTACTTTTGCTCCATCTCCAACAGAAAGAGTAAGAGAAACATTTTCATACTTTAGCCTTATACCGTTTGGATATGCAAATTTTGCTCCACTTATTACAGCCATACTTACTGTTGTTATCTTGTTGCTTTCGTTGATTTCTTTGAAGAAGGATAGCGTTTTTAACGCCTTGTTTGTTCTTTCGATTATTACAGCAATTATTTCTCTTATGCCGTTGATGTATGGATTAAACAATTACTCCCTTGTAGGAGCTTTTATAACGATAGCCCTTGTAACAGAAAGCATTTTTGTTAAGGCACAACAGAAATAATGCGAAAAATCCAGTTGATCGAGCTGGAAAATATGAACTTGTTGGAGGAAAAACATCATGAAAAAAGATGTGTTTTTGTTGTTTGATACAGCATGTATATATGAAATAGTATGCTTGAATTATTTCTTAAAATTCACTGGCTCAGAAACAATATTCTGTTCTGTCAGAGGAAGTGATATAACATCGATGGAGGGGTACCGAATTGGAATTGATTGCAAGATATTCAATTCTGGGGAACTGTAGCAACTGTTCTTATCGTTGGAGGAACAATTGCAGAAGATGTGATTACAGGTGGTGGCGGAATTGCAGATGATGCCGCATCATTCTATCTTGCATACAGGTTGATGTTTGGACTATAACGAAGGAGATTTTTTATGTCGTTTAATTCACAGTTTAAACTTATTTTTGGTGAAACATTTCAAACAGAGGGTTTTCGATATTGCTCAAAATTGAATGTTTTTGTTAAAATGCTCAACGAAGATTTGATGGCTTTTTTTGGAGTAAAAACAGCTCCGGCATGGAATAAAGGGGCAAAAGGATTTTTCCTTACTGCAGGAATTATTTCTACCTATCATTCTTCTATCGATAAAAAATCAATATTGTATGCTGGACAGGATTTAAATTCATTCCTTCCACGAAATGAAGCAAGAGTAAGTTTTGAATATACCGAAGATACAATGGAAGAGATTATTTCAGCGACGGCTTTATATGTGAAGGAACGTTTGATGCCTATATTCAATCGAGTTTATGATTTAGATTCTTTTATTGATTTTTTAAAGGAATATTCGATTAATAAATTGCGCGCATGTGATACTTTTGAAGGGGAATCTCTTGTCTTGATTAAAACAGATAACCATGATGATTTTCAAACGTATTTCCAGCAGCATCTGGATGAATTATACGCACAAATTGATGCAGGAAATGTTGGTGATGGCTATACGAAAGAAATGGCTTATGATGATTTGTTTCATGGTATTATCGAAAGTATTGTATATCCTCGGGATAAAGTATATTCTGACAAGAGTTTATATAATGAGGCGCTGGAAGAGGCTGAGAGAAGAAAAAGTGAAAATATGAAAAAATTATATAGCTATCAAATATTGAAGAGCTGATTACTATAGCAATTAATCAAATTGATTTCAATAATGGAAGTTTAGTGTGATTTCTTGATGATGAGTGTTCTGAACTTCATTTTTGGAAAAATTAAGCAATGAAATTGAGGGGCGATTATCTCGCCCCTTTATCTTTGCTTTGATAAGGTCGATTGGCGTTCTGGTTGTCAGACTTTTCCTGATACCTTTTTATTTTGTCGTGTATGGTTTCGAACTTTGGAGTAACTTTCTCTCCGTATGCTTCTTCCCACTTAGAACGTTCTTTCTGATATGCGTCAAAGGCACGCTGTGCAGTATAGAATGCTGTGTAGAAGTCTTGTACTGTTGCAAATTCATGCTCTCTGACGATATTGGATAATCTGGCTTTGAGAGTTCGGATCTCTTCCTCTTTGGTGGCAATCTTGCTTTCAAGCTCTTTTTTCTTAGTAAGTAAATCGTTTTCAGTATGGAGAACTTTATCAGCGGTATTTTTACAGAGAGGTAATGGAAAAGAATCGGGTGCATTACGAGTATTACCATTTGGGAATGACAGAAAATGTGCCGGAGGATTACACCGAAATCTTCTTTGTATGCTTAAGGGAGGATGGCTGTCTGGAACTTCCGGCAACCATAGAAACAGCCTGCCGGACAGCAGGAAGAAAAG
>ERZ779737.563-NODE-563-length-33926-cov-3.085294_pt1 | contig 33926 bp, 36 predicted proteins | sample MGYA00511889_ERZ779737 | MGnify/ENA primary metagenome ERZ779737 (study PRJEB29588, sample SAMEA2163575) | human gut metagenome | biome: human gut; feature: human-associated habitat; material: faeces | place: Denmark | collected 2008/2010 ... | reverse complement strand
AGGCGTGTGCTCTATGAGCTGAGCCATAGGCATCATTGATAAATATATCTCCTAAAGAAGCCCAGTATTTTGAAAGTTCTAGATTACAACTGCTTTCTTTTTTATTGTCAATATCTTCAAAACGGGTGTTTTCTATAAGTAGTATTTCTCCATTATTCATATTATCTACCATGTTTTTTAAGTTTGCTCCGCTTGTTTCTTTGGAAAATTTTACCTCTTTATTAAGTAGTTTACTTAACTTTTTACTGACTGGTTCTAGCGAAGAGGTTAATTTGTCTTTTTCTTCCTTTACTCTACCCAAATGAGACATTAGAATTACTTTAGCGTTATGTTGATAAGCATATTCTATTGTTGCAAGACTTTCTTTAATCTTAGTATCGTCAGTTATTTGCCCGTTTTCCATAGGAACGTTTAAATCTAGGCGGATAATTACTCTTTTATTATTTAAATCATAGTCTTTAATTGTTTTTAGTTTCAATTAAATCCCTCTTTTCTATTTTTATATTTATATTGTACCATAAAAATATTTAATGTGAATAAAATATGACACTTTTGTAATAATTTGTAAACTTTAACTGTAGTATTTTTGATAATTATTACAAGTTATATATTTAAAATATTATGGTGATTGATAATATTTAATAAAAAATATGATATAATTTTGTTAGAAGGAGGTATTTTATGATTTATATTATTCTTGGCATTATTCTTGTGGTTGTTATTTGTTCTTTGAAACAAATTAATGAGTATCAAAGGGGAATTTTATTTACTTTTGGGAAGTTTAGTAAAATTTTAAATCCTGGTTGGCATATTGTTTTGCCAATAGTTAATTTTTATAAAAAAATTGATATTCGTACTAAGGCTGTGGATGTACCTGAACAAGATGCAATTACTAGGGATAATGTTTCTGTAAGAATTAATGCGGTAATATATTATAAAATTTTTGATGCATCTAAGGCTATTTTGGCTGTAGAAAATTTATATTATGCCGTTAGTCAGCTTACCCAAACAACGATGAGAAATGCTGTAGGTTCTGTTTCTTTGGATGAGTTACTTACTGAAAGAGAAAAGATTTCTTCAACTATTCAAGAAATTATTGATAAGGCTACAGATGATTGGGGTGTGTCAGTATCTAATGTTGAGTTAAAAGATATTGCACTTCCTGAAGAGATGAAAAGGGTTATTGCAAAGGCTGCAGAAGCCGAAAGAGAAAAAACTGCTGTTATTACTAAATCAACTGGTGAAGTTGAAGCTGCTAAGAATTTAGCTGAAGCTGCTACTATTATGGCTTCTACACCTGGAGCTTTGCATCTTAGAACTTTGTCTACTTTGAATGATGTATCTTCTGATCAATCTAATACGATTATTTTTGCAATCCCTTTGGAAGTTTTAAGAGCTTTTGAAGGTAGCGAAGGTAAGTCAAACATTGTTGATAATATTAAAAAAATAGCTAAAAAATAGGAAGTATCGATTGGTACTTCCTTTTATTTATATTTTTAAATGTTTTCTAACAGCACGATAACTACCAAACATACCAACCAATATTCCTATTACTAATAAGAGTAATGATGTTGTGTATATGAATGGACTTGGTGGGATTAGTTTGGCTAATGGTGAGGCGAACATTTTTCCATCAAAGAAATTATATAGTGCAACATATCCATAGATGGTTAGGCATATTGGTATAATTGAGCCAATTATACCTAAAAACAATCCTTCTATTACAAATGGCATTTTTATAGCAGTATTAGATGCTCCTACTAAACGCATTATTTCTATTTCTGTTTTTCTTGAATATATTGTTAATTTAATGGTATTAGCTATTAGGAATGATGTTACTAATACTAATGCTACTACCGCCCATAGGCAAGCTTTTTCTACTACTTTAAATACTACTATTAGTTGACGAACAATTTCTTCGCCATAATTGACGTTGTTTACGCCATCTATTTTTTTTATTTCTTTTACTGTATCTTCAATCTTTTCAATATTGTTTACTTTAAGCATAAAGCTATCTAGTAATGGATTTTCTCCGTTTTTCCAACTGTTTACTATAGATTCAAAAGCAGGATTTTCTTTACCAAATTCACTAGCAGTTTGTTCTTTGGTTTTAAATGTTAATTCTGCTACATTGTTAGTTTTATATATTGATTTTTCTATGTTTTCTATTTCATTTTTGGTTACATCATTATCTAAGAATATTACTACGGTTACATCTTTTCTGATTGATTCGGTAAAGTTTTCAACATTCAAAGATAATACTACTGATAAGGCAACCACTATTAGAGTTATAGTTATACATGATATTGAAGCTATTGAAAGGCTAAAATTACGAATGACGCTTTTGAAAGCATCTCTTATATTACGATTTATTCTTCTAAAAATTTTCATCGTAGTATGTTCCTTTTTCATAATCTTTTATTAATTTGCCTTCTTCAATATATATAACTCTTTTCTTCATTTTATTTACTATTTCCTTATCGTGGGTGGCCATTATAATAGTCGTGCCTAATTTATTAATTTCTTCTAATACTTTCATAATTTCCATACTAGTGTGAGGATCTAAGTTCCCAGTTGGTTCATCACATATTAATATCTTGGGTTCGTTTACTATAGCTCTTGCTATAGCTACTCTTTGTTGCTCTCCTCCAGATAATTGGTCTGGATATTGTCTTAATTTTCCTTTTAATCCTACTAAGTTTAAAACTTTCATAACTTGATTATGAATTATTTTTTTATCCAGCGCGAATACTTCTAGGGCATAGGCAACATTTTCATATACTGTTAGTTTAGGTAATAATTTAAAGTCTTGGAATACTACTCCTAATTTTCTTCTTAATTTGTATACTTTTCTATTTTTTAGTTTTGCTACGTTTATACCTCCTATGAATATTTCTCCTTTGTCAGGTTTTTCTTCTCTATATAACATTTTGATAAATGTACTTTTTCCAGATCCTGAAGCACCAATTACAAAGACAAATTCCCCTTTAGAGATAGTTACACTAAAATCATATAAGGCAACAACGCCATTTTTATAAGTTTTTTGTACATCTGTTACTCTTATCAGGTCCATAACTTCACCGCCTGTCTTTATTAATTATATCATAATTAATATTCAAATGATACAAGAAAAAAAGAAATGTCTTAAATTGACATTTTTATTGGTGATTATTATTACTTTCAGTAATTTTAAGTGTACTGATAATAATATGGTTGTGTTTTGGAGATAAATTATGTTAAAATATTGGTATAATTTAATATATAGGAGATAGCAAATGAATGATTTAAGGATTAAGAATAGTTTGATTAAGATTAGAAAAATGCATAATTTAACACAGGCACAATTTGCAGAAAAAATTGGTGTTAGCGATAAAACGGTTTCTAAATGGGAATGTGGTAATTCTATTCCTGATATTATTATGCTTAATCAAATTAGCAAAATATTTAATGTTCCCATAAATGATATAATAGTTGGGAATATAAATAATTCATATCCAAAAAAAATATTTAGTAAGAAAAAAATATTTATTATTTCTATATTGGTATTAATTTTAATTTGTTTGATTTTTCTCCTTGTTAAAATTGGCGATGGTAAAAACAACATTAAACCCAAAGATGATCCTTATAAAGATGAGTATAGTTGCACATATAAAACTACTTATCACATAGAAAATATTTATGAAAGTAACGATGAAAACTATCTTTATTATACTGTTACTCAATTTCAAACTGAAGGCGTTTTTGTAATAAGACTACCTAAATCTATTGCACAAAATATTGAAATTAATAATGATTATATTTTTACTTTGAGAACCAATAAAGAATATATATATAAACTTACTAATATTTTATTTGAAAATTCTACTGTTATAAATATTGAAAAAACTGATTTAACAGGTTTAGAACAGGTAAACAGATTTTATTGTGATTAAATTCTACTAATTTGAGAGTTGATTCTATCAATTGGTAGTTTTCTTTTTTGCTTTTTTTGATAAAATTATTATTGTAAGTGCTTACTATAACTTTTATTATTAGGAGGAAATATGGAAAAAATAAGTTTATTTCTAGTTGGCATTTTTGCTTTTTTAGGCTTTTCTAAACTTGTATTTGCCGATTGTACTGATTATTACACCGAAGAAGAATATAATTATATTGTAACCAATACTGATCCTATTGATTTAGACTTAACTTGTTCCAATGAAACACTATTTACTAATGAATACTTGACTGGGGTTCATAATCATTTAAATTCAATTAACAGTCAGGCTAAAAAAATTTTATCATCTAAATATTTAGTATATAAATTAAATGTCCCTAATTTTAGACAGCAAAACAATTATTATTGTGGTCCTGCTAATGTTAAACAAGTGCTACACTATTTAAATGGTACCTCATTAACACAAAATCAATATGCTTCGCAACTTGGCACTACTACAAGTACATATGTATATAAAATCAGAGACGTGCTTAATAATAACTCAACGCAAACATATAGTTATACTTTGGGGAATAATTATAATGTTTCTAGTTTCACAAATTTAGTTAAAACTAGAACTTCTCAAGGAAAGCCTATCATATTACACGCAAGAACTAATTCATTATATATGTATAATTATAATGATTTGAGACATTATCTTACTGTTAATGGTCATACATTATCTGCCGCTTGGGATGATTATAATGGTATATTTAACATATACTATGTTGATACTTATTATGAAGATTTTGGTAGAGGCTCAGTATTAGGGGAACATATGGATAGTACTGATAATGTATTTGGAACTGTTAATATATCTGGAAGGTACATAATACATTAATGATGAAGCAAAAAAAGAGCATTATATTTATTATAACTATTATTATCTTAATTATTGTTGTTGGTTCATTATATTTATATAATCAAAATAAAAGCGAAAAAAAAGTTGATACTAACACTCATGGTGAGGAAGTTATTGATGTTGATTATACAATTACTTTTGAAAAATATCCTTTAACTGACTTACTTGGTAGTATTGTTAATGATAGTGATAGTATTACTATTAATCATTATATAGATGGCGTACTACAAGTTGAAATACATGATACTATGACAGAAAGTGACCTACTTCAAACAAAGGCTTTATTTACATATGATACTAAAAATCACGATTTTAAAATTTATAACTATCCTCATAATAAAAGAATATTTCATCATTATATTGCAGATGATTATATATATGCAGTTATAATTGATTATAACACCGAGGGCATAAATAATACTGGTATTAGATGGGACCTTGTTAGATATGATAAAAATTTTAATAATTCTATTATTATTAAAACTGGTTATTTAGATAATCCATTTGGTGCTCCCGTTTTATTATATAGTAGTAATATGGACAAAATATTGCTAGTGGCTTATGACCAAAATAATGTTGTTAAAAACGGTAAAATTGTTACGGAAGAAAGGCTTTTTAATATTTACGAGGTTATTGATGATAAATTAATAAGTTTGGTCAGTGGATATGGTAACAACGTTAATAAAACTGGTGTAATGCTTTGTAATTTGTTTGACCTTCAAGTATATGAAGATGAGATTCTTTATTGTACTACTGACTTTTCTAGTATTCAAGAAATTAAGTCATATAACTTAAAAACCAGCAAGGAAAGGGTAGTATATACTAATTATTTTAATGATAATCAAAAAGGTTATTATGTTAGTTCTTTTCAAACCAATGATAAGGGATTATACATTGGATTTGTAAAACAAAGTGATTACACAAAAGGTAAAACAGCATATATCAACTATAAAAACAATAAATATCAGGAAGTAGAAAGTAAGGCGTTATACGGTAGAACTCCTTTTGTTTTAGACAATATGTTATTTCATTATTCATCTTGGCAAATGTATATACCTAGTCAGAATAAATTTGTATTACCCAAAATTGAGTGGATAGGAAAACAGGAAAAATTAAGCAGTTACTTTTTAGTTTTAAATAATGATACTATATTGGCATTAGATTATCGCTATGGGTTTTATTTAGGAAAAATAACTGCGGATATCAAATAAATACTTATGTTAAAAACAATAAAAAGATGTTTGCTGAACATCTTTTTATGTCACATAAAAAAAGAATATTATAAAAGTATTCAATTTTTATTTATGCTCCACCTACTACCTCATAAGAATCAATTATCAGGAAGAAGGCATCTTTGTCTATAGTTTGTACTACTTCTTTTAACATAAAATATTCATTTGTTGGTATTACACACATTAACATTTTATTTTTTTTGTTGCTATAACCTCCTTGGGCAGCAATGCTTGTAACACTGTGAGATAGGTTATTAATAATATATTCTTTAATTTCTTTATCTTTTTTGGTAACTATGTAAAATACTTTTTTATCAGATATTCCCAAAATAATACGATCGGTGACTACACTTGAGATATATAGTGAGATAACAGCACATAATGATTTTGGTATTCCAAAGACGAAGCTAGCTCCAACGATGATAATAGTATTTATAATTAGACTGGCTGTTCCTATGGATATTTTTAGGTATTTGCACATTATTTGATTTAATATTTGGGTTCCACCTGCTGAAAAGCCATTTTTTAAAATAATTCCAGAGGCAAAGCCCCCAATAACACCTCCAAATACTGATATTAGAAAAATACTTTCTGTTTGAATATTAATTAGTTCTGAGATATGAGATGTGGCTTTTACGAAGATGGGAAATACTAATACTCCTATAATTGTTCCCATAGTAGTTTTTACTCCTAGAAAGATGAAACTGATCATAATTAATATGATTGAAGCTATAAAGATGAATAAGGAAGGATCTATTCCAAATAATTCTCTTGCTATTAATGATAAGCCACTTGTTCCACCGGTGACAATATTATAAGGTTGGAAAAAAAGGTTAAAACTTACAGATGATAGAAACATTCCAAAAAGCATAAAGCAAAATCTTTGAGGATAGTCTTTTTGATTAACACTTTTAATTAATTCGCTTATACTGTTATTAGTATCAAATAGTTTCATTTTGGATCCTCCTACCAACTTCGTAGGCATCAGTGGCTAGGAAAAAGATGTTTTTATCAATGGCTTTTAAGCCTTCTTTAACTAGGTAATAGCTTCTTGTAGGAATTACGCAGAGAATTAATGTTTTTTTGTCATTACTATATCCCCCTTCTACATTAATTAATGTTACTCCACCATTAATTAGTGAAAGAAGATATTTTTTTATTTCTGTTTCTTTATCTGTTATGATATAAAAGGCTTTACTTTGGGATACGCCTAACATAACTTTATCGGTTAGAATACTTATTATATATAAGACGATAATTCCATACATAACAATTTCCCATGTGAATACTATTTTTCCACTTAAAACAATAAGACCGTCGGTAATTAGCATAGCGTTACCAATGCTTGTTTTTGAATATTTGGATATTATTTGATTGATAATATCAGTTCCACCAGTGGTAAAGCCAGTTTTATAGACTAATCCGTAACCAAATCCTGCTATTACTGCTCCAAAGATAGCAATTACAATCATCTCGGTTCCATCAATGTTGATGTTATTGGTAATTAAGCCGGTTAAATATACGCATATAGGAAACATTATTGAACCTACTATAGAGTTTTTGGTTTTATTTTTGCCAAGGGTGAAGTAGCTTATTATTAAGAGTATTATATTAGCAATTAGGATGAATAATGAAGGATTTACACCAAATTCATTTAATACTATGGATAATCCACTTACACCAAAACAGACAATTCCATACTTTAAAAAGAACATATTAAAAGCGAAAGCTACTATTAGGCAGGCACAAAATAGAAGCAAGAATCTTTTAAATAATTCTTTTTTATTTACTTGTTTAACTATTTGTTCGATATTGGTTTTCTTTTTAAAAGGCCACATATTATACTTCCTTTCTTAAGTATGCGTTGATGAATGGTTCAATATTTCCATCTAATACTTTGGATACGTCACTTGTTTCATATTCTGTATCATTATCTTTTACAAGAGTGTAAGGACACATAACATAACTTCTTTTGGCATAACCAAAATTGATATTTAAATCTGTTTTCATACTGTTTATTTGTTTATTAGACTCCTCTTCTTTTAGAGCATACAGTTTGCTTTTTAAAATCATTAAGGCTTTTTCTTTATTTTGGATTTGACTTCGTTCATTTTGACAGGTAACTACTATTTTGGTTGGAATGTGAGTAATTCTAACTGCTGAATCAGTTGTGTTTACGTGTTGTCCACCGGCTCCACTACTTCTATATACATCTATTTTCAAATCATTATCGTTTATTTCTATATTTAATTCTTGTTTTATCTGTGGAATAACAGTAACTCCAGCAAAGGAAGTATGTCTTCTTGCTCCAGCATCGAAAGGACTAATTCTAACTAATCTGTGTATTCCATTTTCACCTTTTAAATATCCATAGGCGTTTAATCCTTTTACTAGAATAGTAATATTTTTATATCCTGCTTGTTCGTTTTCTTCATAATCAGTTATTTCATAACTATAATTATTTTTAGTAATATATTTTATATACATTCTACTAAGCATCGCTACCCAATCACAACTTTCGGTACCTCCTGCTCCAGGATGAATTTCTATTATGCAGTTGTTAGTGTCATATTTTCCGTTTAAATAAGTTTCTAATCTTAATGTATTTACTTCATTTATTAATTTGTCATAATTATCTTTTATTATACTATATAGTTCTTCATCAGGTTGATCAAGTAATAAATTCATCGTCTCAATGTTAGTTTCTATTTGGCTTTTTAATCTGTTTATATTATCAGTTATATTTTTTAAGGCATTAAATTTTTTGATAATCTCGTTAGATGTATTTTTATCGTTCCAAAATTCAGGTGATTCTATTTGTTTTTTTAGTTTTGATATTTCTTTGTTTTTATTTTCTAAGTCAAAGAGACCTCCCAATTTCAGTAGTTTCCTCATTTAACTGTTGATATTTGGTTAATAACTCTTTTATATCCATATTTTCATCTCCTATTTTTCTGTTTATATTGTATCATATAAGTAAAAAAAAGAAAAACCAATTTATGATTTTTCTATAAAATTTTTTCGTATTTTTAGTATTAATTGAATCTTAAATTATTTATTTTTCATATGAGGGAATAATATTACTTCTCTTATGTTTTCACTACCTGTTATTAACATTACGAGTCTATCAATTCCCATACCCATACCACCTGCAGGAGGCATTCCATATTCTAAGGCTTCAACGTAGTCAATATCCATTTCATTTGCTTCGTCGTTACCTAGTGCTTTTTCTTTTAATTGATTTTCAAATCTTTCGTATTGATCAATTGGATCGTTTAATTCTGTAAAGGCATTTGCGTATTCGCTACCGCAGATAAACAATTCAAATCTTTGAGTAAATCTTTCATCTTGTTCGTCTTTTCTAGCAAGTGGGCTTATTTCAACAGGATGACCGTAGATGAAGGTTGGTTCAACTATTGTATCTTCTACGTATTTTTCAAAGAAAGCATTTACTATATGTCCATATGCAAAATGGTCTTCTACAAAGATATCATGTTCTTCGGCAAGTTTTTTTGCTTCTTCAAATGTCATATTTTTGAAAAAGTCTATGCCTGTTTGTTGTTTTATTGCATCCACCATATGTAATCTTTTGAATTTTGGTTTTAGAGATATATCATGTCCTTTCCATTTTAAATCATAGGTGCCTAGTACTTCTTTAGCAACATTGCCAATAATACCTTCGGTTAAATCCATCATTCCTTCTAGATCAGAATATGCTTTATATACTTCTATGGTAGTGAATTCTGGATTGTGATTACGATCCATACCTTCATTTCTAAATAGTCTACCAATTTCGTATACAGCATCCATTCCACCTACTAAAAGTCTTTTAAGTGGTAATTCTGTAGCAATTCTTAGATAAAATGGCATATCTAAGGTATTATGATGGGTTGTAAATGGTCTAGCATTAGCTCCACCTAAAGTAGCTTGTAAAACTGGGGTTTCTACTTCAGTGTAACCTAGATTATCCAAGTAATGTTGTATTGATCTAATTATCTTAGGTCTTGTAAATGCTACTTTTCTAGCTTCTTCGTTAACGATTAAGTCAACATATCTTCTTCTAAATCTTTCTTCAACATCAGTAAGGCCATGAAATTTATCTGGTAGTGGTCTTAGGGCTTTTACTAAGTGGGTATAATGAGTTGCTTTTACTGATAATTCTCCCGTATTTGTTCTAAAGACTAATCCTTCTATACCAACGATGTCACCTAAGTCTGCTTTATCAAATAATTCGTATTCTTCTTCACCAACAACGTCTTGTCTTACATAGATTTGTATTTGACCATACTTGTCTTGGATATGCATAAATCCAGCTTTTCCTTTACCTCTTTTGGTCATAATACGGCCTGCTATTTTAACTGGTATTTCTTGTTCATGTAACTCTTCTTTGGTATATTTATCATATTTTTCTTTAATTTCTTGTGAATTTGATGTTACATCATATCTTTTTCCAAAAGGGTTAATACCTTTTTGTCTTAACTCCTCCATTTTATTTCTTCTAACTATTTCTTGTTCTGTTAATTCCATTTTATCAATTCCCTTCTTTAACTACTTCTGTATGTGTCATTAAATCTTGTAATCCTAGTTTATCTTTTCGATATAAAATCATAAAGCTACTTACTAAGACAAATAGAGTTTCAGCTGTACTAATCACTGTTCTTATTATGTAATAGGACCCTGAATTAACCGTTAATACTGCGATTAGTGTTACTATTGTAGTAATAATACTGTTTATTATAAGCGTTCTTATAATAATGTCTTGTATTTTTAAAATTCCATTGTCTTGCTTCCGTATTCTAATTTTCATTAATTTTTTGCCAATTGTTTGGCCACCATTAAAAAATTGAAAGATAATGAAATAAGCAATACTCATAACTAAACCTATGATAGTACTTGGATAACTAGACTTAGCTATTTCATAATCTAGTTTCTTAGCTTGAGATTGGTATTCTTCGATGGTTATTTCTTGTTTACTGTATTTACTTATTAAATTTTCTTGTTCTTCTAGTAATTTATTGTAGTTACTACTATTGATACTGGTAGATGATATGATACTTAAAATAATGCTTAATAACATAACATCTATTATGTATGCTAAAAATCTTTGTAGAAAAGTTGCTTTCATTGGCTCACCTCTTATTACTTATTTTATACTATTTTTTAAATAATTTAAATAGTTATTTAAAATTTTTTTTATTTCTTCGATAGTTTTAGCTTGATTTATAGCGTTTTTTATTGGTCCAGAATCTTTAAGGCCCTTTAAATACCATGCCATATGACTTCGAATTTCTAGAATAGCTACTTTTTCGTTTTTTAAATCAGTAAGATATGATAGGTGTTTTAGTGCCATATTAATTTTTTCTTCATAGGTTGGATCTGGTAAGATAATATTTTTTTCAAAGTAGGTAACTAATTTTTTTATTAACCATGGATTACCTAATGTGGCTCTTCCAATCATAATGGCGTCACACTTGGTATATTCTAGCATTTTTTTAGCACTTGCTATGTCTTTGATATCGCCGTTGGCAATTACTGGAATATTGACACTTTCTTTTACTTCCTTGATGATATCTAAATCAACGTTACCACTGTAGCCTTGTTTTCTCGTCCTTCCGTGAATTGTTATGGCACTAGCGCCTGCTTCTTCACAAATTTTGGCAACTAATTTAGCATTTATGCTTTTTTCATCCCATCCACTTCTTATTTTTACGGTTACAGGGCATGGTACTGCTTGAACAACACTTTTAACTATTTTTTTTATTTTATCGGGATTTTTTAATAGAGCAGATCCTGCTTGTGATTTTATGGCAATCTTAGGTACGGGGCATCCCATATTAATATCTATAATATCCGGTTTCATTTGTTCATATACTATTTTTGCTGATTCAGTAAATGATTCTATGTCACTGCCAAATATTTGCTGAGCGATTGGTCTTTCTTCTTCGGTTAGATAAAGCATTTGTTTAGTTTTTTCATTATCATATATAATTGCTTTATCGCTAACCATTTCAGCATATATTAAGCCCGCTCCCATTTCTTTAACAATTCTTCTAAAGGCACTGTTAGAAATACCTGCCATAGGAGCTATAACGATATTGTTTTTTAGTTCTATATTACCAATTTTAAACATTTTATCACCACGGATATATTTTATCACAAAACCTTTTTTTTTAATATAGTTATTATCATAAAGTATTAGTAGCTATTTTTTTAGATATAATTTTTCACCTTGATATAATTTAATAGCATATATATCATTTTGGGTAGCAGTATATATTAACTTTCCTTCTTCTTTTAATGATTCGTTTTCTTTAGTTAACTGCTCTACTTTTTGTTTTAATATTTCTATTTGTTTTTCTAAGTCTATGTTTAAACTATTTTCTTTTAAATATATAGTTGCCCACTTTGGATCATAGGCAATATAATAACCTGTATCTATTTGATACCAGTCATATCCATCTTTAGTATCTTTACTTATTATGTTATATATACCTGGATTTATGTAACCTAAAATTTTGCCATTGGGGCTTTCTCTTACTCTTAAATCGGTTACGTTTTCTTTTATCATGATTTGATCCTTGGTTGTATCTTTGGTCACTTGGGTTCCTAAATAAATCTTTGTTTTTATAATTTTATTTGTTCCTTCTAAATATGGAAGCGGATCTTCAGCAATATTATTATTTCTTATTTCAAAGTGAACGTGTGTTCCTGTAACATAGCCAGTTGCTCCAGTATAACCTATAATACTTCCTTTTTTTACTTTATCGCCTTTTTTTACTCTGACGCTTCCTAACTTCATATGAAGATATCTAGTTGTATAGTTATTATCGTGTTTAATATATACGTAGTTGCCCGCTGATTTAGTGGCATCATAACCTTCAACGGAATCTCTTGTTTCTATAACAATACCATCTTCGAAAGCTATTATATGATCATTTTTTTCATTTTTATCAATTAAGTCTATTCCTTTATGAAAATCACTAACAAGTCTATCTTGCATATAAAAGCTTCTATTTCCATAATTACTAGTAATCTTTTCATTTTGGTTTTTTAATACATGGTTTATAATATTAGGCATAATAATACTCCTTTCATTATATTTTATGAAAGGAGTATTATTTGGTTATATTATTAATTATTTGTGGTATGTTTCATTATTTATAATTTTGAAACTTCTATATATTTGTTCTAGCAATATTAATCTAAACAATCCGTGAGGAAAAGTAAGGTTAGAAAAAGATAGATGGTAATTGCTTCTTTGTTTTATCTCATCACTTAATCCAGTGGATGAACCAATTATAAAAGTTATCGTGCTATAGTGTATGAGGGTATTATTAATTTTATCTGATAGTTGTTTAGAATCTAATGGTGTTCCTTCAATTTCTAAGGATATGATATATTCTTTACTGGTTATGTTTTTGAGTATTTTCTCTTTTTCTTCTTCAATATTAGAATCTGGCAATTCAATAATTTGAATTTTATGATATTTATTTATTCTGGCAATATAATCATCAACAGCTTCTTTTAAATAGGCCTCTTTTAATTTACCTATGCATATTATTTTTATCATTTTTTTATTTTTCCAATTATATGACGTAAGTTTTTGTAACACTTATAAGCTATTTTGTAAGCATTGTAATAGAATTTGTTGATAACTAAATCAAATTCACCAACGTATTCAACGATGTACCCTTTAAAGGCTTTTTTGAATCCATATATTCCATAGTGAGGATCGTTTTTATCAAAATTACCACTTATGCCACCAAAATCATATATTTTATAATTATTCTCGGTAGAGTATTTTAACATATCATATTGATATTTGTACTGACCTGCAAGAAGCATATATTTTCTTATGGCTCCTCCATAAACATAATTAACACGTTCTTTATCTAGTATGAATACAGAAGCTGCTAGTGGAAGTAATTTAACTTTTTCTTTTTTTATTTCCTCGTATAACTTGTCGTCTTTGTTTTCTTTCAAATATTTTTCAACATCTAAATAGACAATTAGCATTTTGCAACGATTAGCAAATTCTTTTTGTAACATTTGATAATAGTTTCTACTTCTATCGAAGTGATTTTGACGTTCAGCAGTATGCTCCATAACCATTTTAAAATCATCTAGGTTTTCTTCTTTTACTTCTTTAGTTATTAAAGGATATTTTTGGCTTCTTCTAATCCAACCGCGAGCACTTGTTTTAAGGTTTTTAATGATATCATCGATTGTTTTGTTTTCAATGTTTAGGCAGTAACTCCATCTAAATTGTGTTTCAGTTCCATAGCCTTTAGTAAATCCTAGGTGTCTATAGTTATTATCAATTATGTTTTGATAAGCAATGTGACCTTGTTTGTCTTTTTCTTTTTTATCTTCATCAATATATGTGTTATAAGTAATCATTGGGTCTATTTTTAGCATGTAACCATTTTTACTTTTGATAAACTTGGTGACATTTTCTGTGAAAAAGGATAGAAGATTGCAATCAGTATAATCTAGTAATGGTCCGCGTGGTGCGTAAAATAATTTTTTATTTAAAAATGTTTTTTTTGCTAGCAAGAGACAAATAGCTACTATTTTACCTTCTTGCTCGATTCCTACATAATAATTTTCCCAATTAGTTGTATTTTTTATATGAGCCCAGCTAGTAGTTTGATAAAAAGTACTTAATGGGTAATTGTCTTGTTCTTTTAAAAATTGTTCAGCTGTTAATTCTATAAATTTCATTTTATCACCTTATTACTATTTCTTTAGTCATTTCGTTTTGTTTTGCCACAATAATATTATTAAAATCAATTTGATATGTTGATAGTTTTTTCTTTAGAGTTTCTAACGCTATTTCTTCTTTATTATTTTCTTCGCTCAAATGTGCTAGAAATATATATTTGGTTTTTGGTCCTATATATTTACAGAGATATTTGGAAGCATCTTCATTAGATAAGTGCCCCTTATCTCCTAAAATTCTTTTTCTTAATTCAAAAGGATATTTACCATTTTGAAGCATTTGAATGTCGTGATTGCTTTCCATTATATAGATATCGGCGTTTTTTAATATTTCATCATATCTCTTATTAATATACCCGGTATCGGTTATGTATACAATTTTTTTTTGTTGATATTTTAAAATGTAGCCGACTGAATCACTGGCATCATGAGAAGTTTTAATGATATTTATTGTAACATCATCTATAATATTTTCATTATTTAGGTATTGATAGTTTTCTACATAAGGAAGATCTTGATGCATTTTTTCAGTTAAATAGATTTTAGTATTGTACTTTTTTAAATAATTTTGTAATCCTCCAATGTGATCTTTATGGGTGTGAGTGATTAATATTGCATTGATAAGAGATGGTTCTATATCTAATTCTTTAAATCTATTTAATAAGTATTTAGGGGTATTGCCTAGATCTATTAGTAATCTGGTACTGCCTAGTTCTATATAGGTAGAATTTCCTTTGCTTCCGCTTGATAGTACGATTATTTTTATTGGTAAAGTCTCCATGGATTTATATGATAACCTCCCTCATAGGCTGGGCCTATATATACTGCAAAGTGAAGGTGGGTACCAGCTGTTGGACGAGCAGCTGTTGGTTTTGGTGAAACGAAACCGGTGTTACCCATTTCACCAATTTGTTGACCACGTGATACAGTTTGGCCTTCTTTTACATAAACTTTTTTCATATGTAGGTACGCAGTATAGTAATTATTAATATTATGTTTAATAACTACATAATTACCATTAGTAGTAGCTTTATATCCTACTCTATATACAGTTCCGTTGTTAGCAGCATATATTGGTGAACCGTATCCTGTTCCAGAAATGTCGATAGCTCCGTGGAACGATCCCCAACGATAGGCATAACCACTAGTGATTCTATATGGTTTGTTAGTTGGCCAAGCCCAATATGATAAATCGGCAACATTAGGGATTACTTTGCTTCCTTTTACGATAATTCTATTTATTGATGGTTTTGTTTCTACTACGGACATAGTAACACTATCTACTAATTGGCCGTTTATATATTGGTTTTTACTAGTTACTAGATAACTACCATTTTCCCCTGCACGCAATTCTTCTAAGTAGCCAATATTTTTTTCTTCATCTATTTGTTCTTCTGTATCATATTTTTTTTCTTCTTCAGCTACCGTATGGTAAGTAACAATTATATTTATTAGCGGATTAATAAGTCCAATAGATACTTCTTGATTAGCATATAGCAAGTTGTTTTCACTTGTGAATTCTGGATTTGCTATTAAAAATTCTTGAACGTTTAATTTATTTGCTTCAGCTACTTCGGCGATGGTATTACCTTCTTTGACAATATAAACTGCTTGTTTTTCAGTAGTACCATACATTAAATATTTCGTTAATGTATCTATATCCGTGAATATCTGATCTGATGTACTTAAAAGGTCTTCACGATAGGTGATTTTTTCTTGGGTGTCAATATCTTCGATAATGCTACCGGTATCAACAATTTCTTCTTGGGTTGATGATATATACTTTTTATAATCATCTTCTTTAACGAAGGCTTTAATAGTTCTTTCTAGTGCTTGATCAAATATTTCTTTATTTAAAACGTTTATTTCTATTGGATCTTTTTTTCCTTCTTGACCGTGTCCCCCAAAATCTTCTTCTTGGGAATTAACAATGCTTTCATTATCATATTCTACTTTAACAACGGTTCCCTTAATGGTAAATGGTTTTAACTTTTTTAATTTTTCGTAAATATATTCTTCGCTATTAAAATTTTTTTGATATGTTACTACTTTCTTTATTTCTACGCCTTTAGGAGCGTATACTTTTTCAACACCATAATCTTGCTTAATTTTTATTTGTTCTTGGTTAATATAGTCATTAAATTTTTCTTCTGAGGCAATAGTTCCTAATAATTTGCCATCTAGGTATACTTGATAACCATTTTTAGGCGTTTTATTTTGATTTTTAGTAAATCCTACTAGAAATACTGCTACTGTTATTAATATAATGACCATTACCATTGATATAGTCCATTTTGATTTCACTGTTTAGCCTCCTCTTTTTTAAATGATAGGAATGTAGAGGTGTTTTTTCTAAATAAGAGGTTGATATTTTTTATTGGTCCGTTACGATGTTTTAAGATAATTAATTCGATTGGTACTGGCGAATCATCTACAGGTATATCATCACTTGGATTGTGAATAGCTGCGACGATGTCAGCATCTTGTTCGATAGAACCTGACTCTCTTAAATCACTTAAAACCGGTCTTCTATCTTCTCTTTTTTCTACACTTCTTGATAATTGTGATAAAGCAATTACTGGAACTTCTAGTTCCATTGCCATAGTTTTTAGGTTTCTGGATATTTCTGATACTTCCTGTTGTCGGTTGTTTGATTGGCCTTTGCTGCTGATCAATTGAAGGTAGTCAATAATAACAAGTCCTAATCCTTCGCCTTGGGTTGCTAGTCTTCTACATTTAGCTTTGATTTCACCAGTGGTAATACTGCCGGAATCATCAAAGTAAATATTGGTTTCTGATAGTTGGCTCATCGCTTCATTTACTCTTTTCCAATCATCGTTTTCTAATTTACCGGTTTGAAGTTTGTGACCTTGGATTTGGCCAACAGAACTAATCATTCTGTTTGCTAGTTGTTCTGAGGGCATTTCAAGCGAGAATATAGCAATTGCTTTTTTAGTGCTTTTAGCTGCATTTACAGCGATGTTTAAGGCAAGTGCTGATTTACCAACTGCAGGACGTGCGGCAATTATTATTAATTGATGAGGATGAAATCCCGATGTTAAATTATCTAAATCCCATAGTCCAGAAGGAATTCCAGTTAACTTCCCTTTGGTTGCTGCTAGGTGCTCCAAATCAGTTTGTACTTTGGTTAGCACATCTTGTATTTTCCTAAACGATTGTATTTTCCTGTTTTTAGAGATATTTAAAATGTTTTTTTCAGCGTTATCAATTAAGGTAGATATATCACTAGTGCTATCTTGCGATTCTTTAACAATATTGGTTGCTGTTTCAATCATTTTTCTTCTGGTATACTCTACTACTACTTTATCAATATAATATTCGATGTTAGCTCCGGTTGCAACTGAGTCGGTGATATCGTTTAAATACTCTACACCACCGATTACATTGATTAAATTAAGACTTACTAATTCTGTAGTTACGGTAGTAATATCTACGGGTTCGTTTTTGGTATACAAGGTTCTCATGGTGTCGAAAATTTTAGCATGCTTATCTAAATAAAAAAATTCACTATCAACCGATTCACAAGCTTTTTGTAACGCGTTATAAGACCAAAACATTGACCCTAACAAGGCGCGTTCTGCTTCAATATTATTAGGCATCGTTTTTTCTTTCATACTACCACTTTCCTTTTTGGTTTATTTTTCTACAATTTCTACTTTTAAATCTAGAGTTACTTTTTTATGTAAATTAATTTTTATAATATGATACCCTAAGGTATTGATTGGATTTTTTATAATAATCTTTTTCTTATCAATATTGAATCCTAATTTTAATAATTCTTCGTATATTTGTTTTGTTGATATGCTACCGAAGACTTTACCTTCGTTACTTTTAACTATAAATCTTAGAGTTTTGTTTTCTAGTTGTTTTTTTATTTCTAGGGCTTCATTAATATTTTTCTCTTCTTCTTTATTTTCTAAATCAATTTGCTCAGATAAAATTTTGCAACTGGTCTTTGTGTATTTTACAGCGTATCCATTTTTTATTAGATAGTTTTGAGCATAACCATCTGATACTTCTTTGATATCTTTCTTTTTACCTTGTCCTTTTAAATCTTTTATAAATATTACTTTCATATTATCCCTCCTTTATAATACTTAGTAATTTTTCTAAAGTGTCATTAATGGTGATGTTTGCTATTTGGCAAGCTGCATTTGTAGTATGGCCTCCTCCACCTAATTTTTTCATATAGATGGATGCATCTAGGTTACCAATGCTTCTAGAGCTGATGCCCACTACATTTTCTTCTAATTTGCCTATGGCAAAGGATACTTCTATCCCGTCAAAGCTTAGTAGTGTAGAGGCTATTTTGGCTAAGAATTCTTTATCATATTTTGTATTATCACAGGTACAAATAGCATATTTATCATCAATAATAATAACATTTTCAATTATCTTTTGAATGTTAAAATATTCTTTTAAATTTTCTTTCAATAGATATTGAACCTCTTTGGTATCTCCACCAATTTTGGTTAAGTATGAAGCATTTTCGTAGGTTGTATCACTTGTTTTTAGAGTGAAGTTATTTGTGTCTACCACTATTCCTCCTAACATTATACTGGCGATAAAGTCGGGGATTTCTACTTGATATTTTTTTATTAAATTTAAAATGATTTCACAAGTCGATGAATAGTTTTCATCTATATATTTATATATAACATTAGGAATTGATTCCTGATTTTCTTTATGATGATCCAGTATAATAATCTTTTTAAATTTGTTTATTGCACAAGGATTTTGAAGCAATGATTGGTAATTAGCATCAACGATAATTAATAATGCTTCATCATCAATGGTGTTTTCAATTTCTAAATATTTTTTTTGTAAAATATTATAATTTTTTTTGTTTAATTCTTCTTTTGTTTTAATAATTGAAGTATCAGATTCTTCTTCATCTAAAATAATAAAACATTTTTTATTAAAACTATTTATTATGTAGTATAGTCCTAGGCAAGCTCCAAAGGCATCTAAATCGATACCTTTATGTCCCATAACATATACATTACTGGAACTTCTTATAATTTCTTCAATCTTATGATAATTCACATTTACCACCAAGGTAATTATACTATAAATATTAAAAAATTGAAAGTGTTTCTATTTTTAAGATGTAATAAACAATATTTTAATAAATTTTTTCCTTTTAAGTTATTATTTAGTAACTTTTGATTATTTATTTGATATAATTTTATTAGGAGGGGTAAAATGCCTAGTTCACTTACGCATAGTTATTTTGCTATTGATGTATATAATAAGTTAGATAATGTTTGTAAGAATAAAATTAAAAATTTGGATTATTTAAAAATATTTGCTCAAGGCCCTGATTTACTTTATTTTTTTAATAGCTTAACTAAAGGTAATATAAAAATTAGAAAGTTAGGTAGTTATTGCCATAAGCATAAAACTAAGGATTTTTTTGTAAATTTAGTTACAAATATTAAAGAGGATAATCTACAAAATAATAGTGAGGTAATGAGCTTTTTATATGGATATATATCACACTTTGTTTTAGATAGTGTAGTTCATCCTTTTGTTTATTATAAAACTGGTATTTTTGATAGATGTAGAAAAGAAACCTATAAATATAATGGATTGCATGGAGAGATGGAATATTATTTAGATGTTTATATGATTTTTCAAAAAGAAAAGATGGAAGCAAAGTATTTTAAAGGACATAAATATTTTAAGAAGATAACGTCATTTGATAGTAATCTTGCTTCAACTATCGATAAAGTCTTTTTTGAAACTTATAATGAAAAAGATGTATCTAGTTATTTTTTGAAAGGGATTAAAGGGCTTAGAATTATTTATAAATATATTAAGTATGATAGATTTGGAATAAAAAAATTATTTTATAAACTTTTAGATTTTTTCTCTTCGTCTTCTAGTAATAGAAAAGAAATTTTATCTTATGCTGTTAGACATGATATGAAATTACATTATTTGAATTTGGAGAAAAAGACTTGGAATCATCCTGCTTATATTAATGAAACTTATGATTATTCTTTTATTGAATTATATATTATTGCATTAAATAAGGCAGTAAAGATGATTGAGGAAATAGTTAGATGGTTAGATAATAAAAATAGCTCTGTAAAAGAGTTGAATGTTATTTTTAAAAATGTTTCTTATTTTACAGGCAAGGATTGTGAAGATACTAATAAAATGCAATATTTTGAATTTTAAAAGACAGATAGTTAAAGTTATCTGTCTTTTAATATAGTTTGAAGTAAATTCCCTTTTCTCTTAAAATATCAACGCTTTCCTGTCCATAGGGAATATAATTTTTTTTAAGAAGACTTTCTATAACCATTAGGTTATAGTTTAATGAGAACAATAGATTAATGGCAAATATCATACTTATGTTTATTATTGAAGCAATTTTGTGATTTTTAATAAACATTGTAATTAATACTACTACAAATAATTGGGTTATTAAAGTAATAAAGAAATATTTAAAATCTTTTTTGATGGCGAAATAAATAGGGCCAAGGAAGGTAATCGGCCATACAGGTCCATAATTACAGACTATTGGTTTGGAAAATTCATCATCGTATTTTAAATATATTACTCTCACAATATCACCTATTTTTAATTATACTACATTTTTTTAATTATTAAAATAATTTATTACCCCTTTAGATATTGTTTTAGCTAGTTTTTGCTGATATTTCTCATTTTTCAAAAGATAAAGATCACTGCTATTAGTAATGAAGCCAGTTTCTATTAGTACTCCTGGAATATTAATTCTACTATACATATAATAATTATTAACATTTTTGATTTCTCTTATATTTTTAAGTTCAGTTTTTAGGGTATCTGTTAGAACATTTGCAAGTATTTTGTTTTTGGGATTTATTTGGTCATAAAAAATTTGTAATCCCCTCCATTTATCGGATGGATAAGCATTTAAATGAATAGATAAGTATATATCACATTTTGAGTTGTTAATTGAATTAACTCTTTTTAATAGATCATTTCTTTTTTTGTTAGATGATTCTTTAGAAGATAAGTCGTAGTCACCATCTCTTGTGAGCAATACCGTTGCTCCTAAACCTTCTAATTCTTTTTTTAATTTTTTAGCAATTTCTAATGTTAGATCTTTTTCTGCAATATCATTGTACTTTGCTCCTGGGTCTCTTCCACCGTGTCCTGCATCTAAATAGATAATTTTTCCCAATAATGGAATATCACAGAAATAGGCATAAACTTTATTTATAGATATTATAGATAAAATAAAAATAATTAACATGGATAATTTGTATTTCATAAAATCACCTAGTTAATTATATGTTTTTAGTTATTTTTAATTAAGATATAGTTTGATTTTTTTGTATTCCCAATTAGATTGCATTATGTTTTTTTCTGCAATATGTTTATAATTTTCTTTGATGTGGTCTATAATTTTTTCTTCATATGTTGGTATAATGAAGGTTATATATTCATAGTTTTCCTTTTTTAAAAACTTAATTATGAAATCAACGTAATATATATCTAGTATTTTCTTTCTTTCAATTGATATATAATTTTCTTCATTTATATATATTACAAAATCATCATAAAATTCTTTTAAGTCGTTTTCAATTACATAGTATTGGGCATTGCCATAGACGTATTTATTTTTTTTAGCACAGAAATATATTGCTCCACTTACAGCACCGTCTTTTTTTCTAGTTTCGTTTAAAAATAGCTAAATTATTAACAGTTAATTAATTGTTAATGCTTGAATGTATTATTTACTTTAAACTTTTTGCTTATTCTGATAGAATTAATTATGGTTATTAAGGTTACGCCAGTATCTGCTAGTACAGCAAGCCACATATTGGTTAAACCAAAGATGCTTAAAATTAATATTGTTATTTTGGTTAAAATAGCAAATATTAAATTTTGTTTGATAATCTTTTTGGTGTATTTAGAGATAGTTATGGCTAATGGTATTTTTGATAAATCATCGTTCATTATAACAACATCACTAGCTTCTATTGCCGCTTCGGATCCTATACCTCCCATTGAAATACCTAAATCTGCTCTTTTTAAAACTGGGGCATCGTTTATTCCATCTCCTACAAAGGCTAGTATTGTGTTTTCTTTTTTTATTTTTTCATAATTATAATATTTGTCCGTTGGTAGCATTTCATATTCTACTTGATCAATTTTTAAGGTTTTTCCAATTGCTATAGCAACTTCTTTTTTATCACCTGTGAACATATATTTTTTAATGTTTTGTTTTTTTAAGGTTTGAAGAGTATCTTGGACACCTTTTTTTATTCCGTCATCTATGGTAATTGATGCTATATGCTTATTATCTATGTTTAAGTGAAGGGTTGCTTCTTTTGAACAATTGCATATATCTTTATTACCTACTTTAATTCTTTTTTTGTCAATAGTATATGATATTCCTTGACCTTCTATATCTTTATAGTTGGTAACATCTGCATTATCAATTTTTTCATTTTTTAGTTTTAAAATGGATTTGGCAATAGGATGATCAGAGAATGTTTCTCCCTTTGCTAGGATATCAATTATTTCGTCTTTGGAATATTTATTATCATATATTTCTATATTGCTGACATTAAATGTTCCAGTGGTTAATGTTCCAGTTTTATCAAAAATTATTTCTTTGATGTTACTTAATGCATCTAAATAATTACTTCCTTTTATTAAAATTCCATTTCTAGAAGATGTGCCTATGCCAATAAAGTACGCTAATGGTACAGAAATAGCAATAGCGCAAGGACAGGATATAACCAAGAAGGTAAGACCGCGATAGATGCTTTCTTGATAAGTTGTGTTGCTGATAAGAGGAAGAATTAGTGAAATTATAATCGATAGTGTTAAAACGATTGGAGTATATATTTTACTAGCTTTAGATATAAAGGTTTCGGTTTTGGTTTTTTTATCAGTAGCATTTTGTGTTAATTCTAATATTTGGGCGACTATGGAATTTTCGAAGGTTGCAGTGGCCATTATTTCAATAACGTTTTCTAAATTTATATATCCTGATAATACTTTATCCTTTTCTTTTATCGTTATTTGTTCGCTTTCACCAGTTAGTGCGGATGAGTTAATTGAGGTAGTTCCCTTAATAACTTCTCCATCTACAGGAACAAATTCTCCTTTTTTTATAATTAGGGTATCCCCTATTTTGACTTCTTCTACTTTTATTTTTTTTATTTTGTTATCTATTTTTATATTGGCATAATTTTGTTTTAGATTAACTAGGTCTTTTATGGAATTTTTTGAATTAGATATGGCTTTATTTTCTAATATTTTACCTATTGTATATAGTGCTATTACCATCATTCCTTCTAGTTGTTCACCTACTAGATAGGCTCCAATACAAGATATGGTGATAAGTGCATTTTCATTTAAGATTTTACTTTTTATTAGTAGTTTAACTGCATTTATAAATGTTTTGTATAACAATAGTATGTAAGAAGTTATAAGCAATATATGTTTATAAATAGATGGCATTTTTGTGTAATAACCAATTAGTCCTATACATATAGCAATTATTAATATGCTTAAACTAAATGTATGCGGGTTTTCTTTTTCTAGGGTAGAAACGTAGGCATCTGGTTCTATTTTTTTTATTTTGTCGTTTAGATATTCTACTTTTATTTCTGAAGACGATTCAAACGATATTTTACCTGTAGTGAAATTGACAGAAACGTTATTTAATTTTTCATCTTTATTTAACTGTTCTTCTAGTTTTATAGCACAATTAGCACAATCTAAATTCTTAATATTATACTTATATTTCATTAATATGCTCCTTTCCTATATTGAATAGTTTTTTTACGTGATTATCGCTTAGTTCATAATATACTGTCTTACCTATCTTAGTATATTTTACTAATTTAGCAGCCTTTAAAATTCTAAGTTGATGTGATACTGCTGACTGTGTACTTCCGACTAATATGGCTATATCTCCAACACATAATTTGTTTTCTAATAATACATTTATTATTTTTACTCTAGTTGAATCTGCGAATACTTTGAATAATTCTGCTATATCTATAATAGTATCTTCTTCAAGTAGTTTGTTTTTTATACTATTTATTTCTTTTGTATCTAACATATTTCCTCCTTATACATGAATATATATTCATATATTTAAATAATATCATTATTAGTATATTATGTCAATATATTTTATTCTTTATCACTTCAAGTCTAGGTCTTGAAGTGTTGTTGTTAGCCTATTGTCTAACAACAATATACCAGCCGTATCTATTATATATAAGTTAATATTTATGTACTTATATTGTTATATATACATAATAGAGTGTTCTTAAAACTTGTATTACATTATTTATCCCAATAATTTTATAAATGTTTGTTGAAATTTATAAAAGTTTATGCTATTATTATAATGAGAAGTGATTGATAATTTAAGAGAAGAAAGAAGTTGATATTTTATATGAAAAGCAAAAGAAAACAACATACTAATTGGATAAGTGTAATATTAATTACTATTTTTTATGATTTATTTATTCAAACTAATCCATCTAAAGATATTGCTTATAATCAGCAATGGCTTAACGAGCGATTAACTGCAGTTGGTAAATTAAGGAGGAATAAAGTACTAAATATATGGTATCCAATTAAGTTTATTATTGTAGGTTTAATTTTTGCTGGGATTATAGTAAAAGTTTGTTCTTCTGATTTGGTTACAACACTTTTAATTCTATTGGATGTAGTTATTGTAGGAATGTTAATATGGTCAAATAGAAATCCTAAATAAATTTATATTTTATGAACTTACTTATACTTTTAAATAATTTTAGTTTTGAGACTATGTTATAGGCTCAAAAATATTTTCTAATGACCTTAGGCATTAGAAAACGGCGAACTACTTTAGTGTGAGACGAAACTGAAAGAGAATCTATTTCTTAGACTCTCTTTCTTTATATTCCTCTAGTGTTAGATTATTATTATAAATATAACTAGCTATGTTTCCTACATATCTTATATGCCATGGTTCATAACTATATTTTGTTATATCTTCTTTTCCTTCTGGATATCTTAATATAAATCCATATCTATAACAATTTTGATGAACCCATTTAGTTTCTAATAATTCTTCTATTTCATGTTCTATGTAACACTTTTCATCTTTATATATACAAAAATCTATGGCTAATCCTGTTTGATGTTCTGATTTACCTGGTTCTGCTATTCTTGTGATAGCATAAGTAAATCCTTTTTCTTCAAGTAATTTATTATATATTTTTTCTTGATAATCATAATCACGATATCCACTTTCTATATCTATGTGATATCCATATCTTAAAGCATCTTGTTTCATTCTATCAAAAGCATTCTTTGTTTCTCTATCTATTAATATGCCATCTTTATAACTACTACTAGCTTCTACTAAAGTACTTGGTATATGTGCTCTTGGCAGGGGATTATCTTTATTTACTAAAATATTATAATCCATAAGTACCTCCACTATAATATATGCTATAAAAAGAGAAGAGAGACTACTTTAGTTTATCTATCTTCTTATTTAAATTACTTATCTTATTATTTAACTGTTTTATTTCTGACTCTAATTCTTCTTTTTGACTATTTAGATTTTCGTTATTTAGTTTGGCTATATCATAACTTTCTTTTAGGTTATTTAGGTTATCTATTTCTTTTTTTAATTCTTTGTATTCTTTTAAATAGTTTTCTAACTCTTTATTTTTATTATTTAGAGTTATGTTATTATATAAAGTAATTATTAGTATAGTGAATACTCCTATAAAAGAGATAGTTCCTATTATTTTAAATATTTTATTTTTCATTAGTAATATAAGGCCCTCTTTCCAAAGTAATTATATCTTTCTCTAAATAGTGATAGTGATTGGTATTTTATTTTTCCACTGATTGGGTCAGATATTATTATTTTATCAGTAGTATAACCAATTATAACTACAGCATGCTCTCCTGATTTCCAATAGATGGTTTCTCCGGTTGGTTCATATATCCAAGACTTTGATATGTATGGTGTGGATAATCCTATAGAGGTCCAAGCTAGTACTGGTCTACCTGATTTTACTATTTTTAGTATTTCATCAAAAGAACTTCCAGTAGCATTTATTATTCCTGATTTATAGGTACCCGCTACTTTGGCAATAGGTTTTTCATAGACGCCATAAGAGTTTTGGGTTCTTGGGTCTCCGATAAACTCTAGTTCAGGATTGCCACCATAGGTAACATCATTCTTGATATATGGTGTCTTCCCTTTTTCTAACTTATTTATAACATCATTAGGAGTTACTGATACACCATAATATTTTAATAGAATCGTTAGTGCAACGGATTCGCAACCTGTTGGATAGTCAGGATACTGATTAATTGTAGGGACTCCTGTTATATAGGCAGAATTTTTTTCTTCATACTCTTTGGCTAGTCTATTATATTCTGCTTCAAGAGTGGTAATGTTACCTTCAAGACCTACAATCTGTTCTTCAAGAGAAGATATGCTATCTTGCAGTTCTTTACTTTTATCTTCTTCTTGGATAATTAGCTGTTCAATGTCTTCGACTTTGAATGTAGTAGCGGAAAATAGCTCTTCAACTTTTTCTCTTACTTCTTCCTCTTCTTTATATACCGAATCTAATGATACTTTACCATCTTCAATTAGATTATTTTGTTTTAATTCTTCAAGAGTAGTATTATTGGAAATAATTAGGTTTTTGTTATCTTGATGTAATACTACTATTTCAATAATTATAGTAATTGAAAATATGATAAGTAATATTTTTTTCATAATAACTCCTTTTTATATTTTCTTGATATTTGGATGACCTTTCATTAGTTTTCTTATACCTGTTGGATGCGGAAAGGCTACGGTTAGGATCGATTTATCTACTCCTATTACGACGCCTTCGCCAAACTCAGTATGAACAATATGTTCTCCTACTGTGTATTCGGCATTTTTATCAATTTTTTTCTTGATATTTGATACCATCTTAGTAAGTGGTTTTATTCCTTCTACTTCAATATATTCTTTATCTATTTCATTTATAAATCTACTTGGCATATTTCTACTGGTATTTCCAAATAACATACGAGTATCAGCAGATGTTATATAAAGTTTTTTCTTGGCTCTGGTAATGGCTACATAGCATAGTCTACGCTCTTCTTCAATAGCGGAATTGCTTCCGTCATTGATAGCATTATAATGTGGGAATATTCCTTCTTCCATACCAACGATAAAGACATAATCAAACTCTAGTCCTTTTACAGAGTGAACTGTCATTAAACTTACTCTTCCATCACTATCTTGGTGTTCAGTTATATCACTAACTAAGGATATTTCTTCAAGAAAGTCCTCTAGGCTTGCTGAACCAAATTCTTCTTCATAGCTCTTGGTAACTCCTTTAAATTCGTTTAAGTTTTCTAGTCTTATTTCATCTTCGAGTAATTTAGAACTTTCTAATTCTTTTCTTATACCACTTTTATCTAGAATATCATCAACTAATTCAGTAAGTGACATTTTCTCACTATCTTTAGTTAGTTCTTCGATTAATTCTTTAAAGGTTAATTCTTTACCTGTAGTAATGGCTTCATAGATAGAAATATCAGCATCTTCAGCGAGTGTAGTTAGGTTATCAATTGTTTTTTCACCAATCCCTCTTTTTGGAGTATTGATTATTCTAAGCAGACTTACATCATCTTTATGATTATTTATTAATCTTAGATAACATAATAAGTCTTTTATTTCTTTTCTATTATAAAAATAGAAACTTCCTACTACTCGATATTTGATATTCTTTTTTAGTAGTTCCTCTTCGATAGTTCTTGACTGAGCATTGGTACGATATAAGACCGCTATAGCTTCTTCTTTAACACCTTTTGATATTAAATCTTTTATTTCTCCTACTACAAAGGAAGCTTCTTCTTTCTCTGTTGATACTTTTTTATATTTTATTTTATCTCCTTCTTCGTTATTACTCCATAAGTTTTTATCTTTTCTTTCTCTATTATTTTTTATAACGCTATTAGCGGCATTTAAGATGTTCTTAGTAGAACGATAGTTTTCTTCAAGTAATATTGTTTTGGCTTCAGGATAGTCTTTTTCAAAGTTTAAGATATTTTTATAATTAGCTCCACGAAAAGCATATATGGCTTGGTCATTATCTCCTACTACAAAGATATTACGATATTTAGATGATAGTAGTCTACTGAAGGTATATTGGGCTTCATTTGTATCCTGATATTCATCTATTAATATATATTTATATCTTTCTTGATAGTCATTTAAGACATTTGGATAGTTTTTAAATAATTTTATTGGTAATATTAGTAAATCGTCAAAGTCTACAGAGTTTCCTTGTTTTAATTTTTTTTGATATGTTTTATATACTTCCACTACTTTATGATCAAATTCTATTTTAGAGAATTTTTCTACATCCATCATTTCGTTTTTAGCAGAACTTATTTTATTCTTTATTTCTCTAGGATTATAGTATTCTTTACTCATATTTAGGTCTTTCATTATTTTTTTAATAATAGTTAAGACATCATCACTATCTATGATAGTAAAGTTTCTTTCATATCCTAATAGGCTATAGTTTTCTTTTAGTATTCTAAGTCCTAAAGAGTGAAATGTTGATATTTGTATATTATTAGCAGTACTTCCTATTAGGGATACTACTCTATCTTTCATTTCTTTGGCAGCTTTATTAGTAAAGGTTATTGCTAATATGTTATATGGACTTATTCCATTTTCTATTAAATTTGCTATTCTACTAGTTAGTACTTTGGTCTTTCCAGAACCTGCTCCTGCGAGTACTAACATTGGTCCATTTATATGATTAACAGCTTCTTGCTGATTCTTATTTAATTCTAAAACTTTCATCTTGTCTACCTCATCTTTCTTTACTTCATTTTATCATATTTTGATAATATAGTGAAGTAAAGATAGGAATATTTTTTTATTTTATTTACACTATAGCCTAGGTCTATAGTGTGTCATTTATAGCCTATATATATAAGCCAGATATGATAACTTAGATATCGATAATGATTAATACTATTTATTTCAAAAATATAATGTTTTAATAACAATTCGGTTATTTGTGGAATTTTATAATAACTATAATATACTTAAAATCAGAGACTACTAATAGGCACTGATTTTCTATAGAAAGACTTATTAAGGCTTTCTATAGCAGTACCGAGACCTTAGGCTCGGACTGAACAAAAAGAAAGAAGGAATTATTTTTTCCTTCTTTTGAATAATTTAACTATGAATTTTATTATTTTATCTAATAACCATAATAAGGGATTTTCTCTATCTTGTACTGGTAATTCTATTTCATTATCTTTATCTTTGTTATCATCTTTAGTGTTATCTTTATTTATATCGTCATTATTATCTTCTTTTGGTTCTTCTGGTACTGAAGGCTCATCCGGTACTATAGGTTCTTCAGTAGTAAACTTACTATATTCATCTGTCCAAGCCGCATCATAATAAGAATTAGTGTCTCCTAGTGCCATGTATAAACCTTTATTATAATGATATTTTTTAACTACTGACTTTGTATCTTTCTTTAAAAGCATTAGCCCGCCACCATAACCTGCAGTCTCATGTAAATATAAATCCTCTTTATTGTATAGTATTTCTCCTACTACAAAAGGTCTTGCCCTTGTTTCTGATAATTTTTCTTTAATCATATTAATAAATCTATCCCAACCTAAATCTAATGTTCTATGTGGGCAATATTTATTTGTATAATCCTGATGCTTTGTTACTTTATCTATATCCCAATTATATCTATTTAATATATCTACGATTAAGTCTACTGCATTCTCTTCGGCCTTAATAAAGCGATCTCCTCCTGATTTGGAATAACATATTTCTATAGCTATTCCTTCTCTATTTCCTTTACCATTGCCATCACTAGCATGCCAACCATTTCTATTTTCAGGAAGTCCCTGTACTATTTCTTTATCATCTACTGCATAATGGAACGATGTTTCATAGTCATTATTTGTCATATAGCTTATTTCATTTCTAGCAGTAGCATCATTGGCGGTATTATGTACTACTATTCTAGTAGGAGTCATTTCATAAGGGCATTTTAGATAATATCTACTTTCTGGTACTATTTTTCTGACAATATTAACCATTTTTACCCTCCTTTATCAGTTTTTCTATATTATGAATAAGATTGTATCCTGTTTCGGCAAATAGACCACTCAATGTTATTGCTAAATTAAAGTCTTTGGTTATTATGAAATAAAATATTGATACGCATAATCCTATGACGATATTTTGTATTATTATTAGGTTATTATTTATATAAGGACATCTCTTTGATATAAATCCCAATATCCATGTTAAGGTCATGGTTAATAATGTTACCATTAATTCTGTATTTTCTGTTATGAAATTCATTTATTTCACCTCTATTCATAATCACTTTATTATATGAGGTGAAATTTTTTAGCATAATAAAGTTAGTCTAAAAGAAAAAAGAAAGCTTTAACTTTCTTTAATATTTATATAAACTATCTGTAGCCACTGCATTTAGAGTCTGATCTGCGAAGATATTTTTCTTATAGGCAAAATAGGCTGCCGCTGCTATCATAGTGGCATTATCTGTACAATATTGTATTCTTGGTATTGATAAGTTAATATTGTTTTCTTTGCAGTCTTTTTCTAGTCTTTCTCTTAGACCTGCATTAGCGGATACTCCTCCCGCTACTATAAGATTATTTACATGATATTCTTTTAAGGCATGCATTGTTTTCTTAGCTATTACTTCGGTAACATTATGTTGGAAAGTAGCACATAAATCTTCTTTATTTATGGTATTTCCTCTTTGATTTTCGTTATGTACTAGATTAATAACTGCTGACTTAATACCACTGAAACTAAAGTTATATGTTTTATCATTTAATGGTAATGGTAAGTCATAGGTTACTTTACCTTGATGAGCTAGTTTGTCTACTTTTGGACCACCTGGATATTCTAATCCAATTACTTTAGCTACTTTATCGTAGCACTCACCAACAGCATCATCTAAAGTACCTCCTATTCGCTCAAAAGAATAGTCTTCTTTCATATAAACTAATTCAGTATGACCACCACTTACTACTAAAGCTATTAGGGGAAACTGTAATCTTCCTTCTAAATTGTTAGCATAGATATGTCCCGCTATATGATGAACTGGTACTAATGGTTTTCCTGTTACTAAGGCCATTGTTTTAGCGGCCTGTACTCCTATTAATAGACTTCCTATTAGTCCTGGGCCATATGTCACCGCTATGGCAGTTATATCATTCATAGTTAGATTAGTCTTACTTAATAATTCTTCAAGGACTATTGTTATATTTTCTATATGATTTCTACTTGCTATTTCTGGTACTACTCCACCATAGTTTTTATGAATATCTATTTGACTTAGTACTACAGTGGCTATTTCTTCGCAGCCATTTTTTACTATACTCATACTTGTTTCATCACAACTTGACTCTATTCCAAGTATATATACATCTTTCATTTACATCACCTGTTTTTCCATAAGTATTGCGTCTTCATCTCCATAATAGTATTTTCTTAAGGCTACCTCACGAAAGCCAAACTTCTTATAAAGATTTATTGCTCTACTATTACTTACTCTTACTTCAAGAGTTATATTTATTACTTTATAATGGATGGCTTCGGATACTAGGTAACTCATTAATTTGGTTCCTATTCCTCTACCGCGATACTCTTCTTTTACAAGAATATTATCTACTTCCATTCTTTCATATATTAGAGAGTATTTTAATTCTCCTAGTACATTATTATCCTCTATATACTGAATTTCTTTAGAAAAGGGATTATCATTATTAACTACTTCTTTTATCATTTTTTTCCATAGCCTCGGGTAATTTTAAATATACTGGATTTACTGCATGCGGATTAATACTAGGAAGATTCTTAGCATATTTAATTATCTCTTCAATATCATAATCATCTGCTTCGGTTACTAAGACTGGATTATATTTTTCTTTTAACTCATCTATTCTATCTATATTGTTAAACTCTTCAGTAATGGTATTATACTCTTTATCGTATAATCCTATGTAATAGTTACCGTGTTTGGCATCTATGGTAGATAGAAAGTAATCTCCAGTAAAACCTAATACTCTTATTTTTAAGGATGTTATCTCTTTTATGTTTATTTTTAGAAGATAAGCATACATCTTGGCTATTGTTACTCCTATTCTTATGCCCGTAAATGATCCTGGGCCATTTACAACCACTATTTCATTTACATCATTTGGCTCTAAGTTATTTTCTTTTAAAATATCTTCGATGAATTTTGTAGTATATATAGAATGTTCTTTAGGACTGGTATTTTTGATATTAGATAAAAGTTTTCCTTCTTTTACTAAGGCAATAGATACATCGGATAGTGATGTATCTATGAATAAGCTTATCATATTATGGCCTCACAAATATTAGTATATTTTTCTCCATATGGAGTTAGTATTAATACTCTTGTGTTTTCTCCTGTTATTTTTATCTTTATATCTAATCTTTCTGGAGGTAGGATATCTTTAATCATATCAGCCCACTCAATAATGGTTACTCCTCCCTTGTCAAAATACTCTTCTATTCCTATGTCTTCTTTTGAATCCTCTAGTCTATATACATCCATATGATATAGTGGTAATTCACCAACATATTCTTTTATAATTGTAAATGTAGGTGAAGTTATCTCATCTATTCCCATGGCATGAGCAAAGCCTTTAGTAAATAGTGTCTTACCACTACCAAGGTCTCCATTTAAACATATAACCATATTAGGAAATTTTTCTGATTCGATATTTTGTGCTACTGCAATTGTCTCATTTTCATCATGAGTAATTATTTTGTATTCTTCCATTTTAATCACCTTTCTTTGTCTATTTAATTATATCAAATACCTAGAGTAAATTACAATAGTTTTTTAGTAAATAATTAAAGATAGACAAAAATCTACCTTTAGTTATATTTATTTTATTTTCAGGATTTTTTTCATTCCTTCATCTTTAAGTACACCTTTACTTAGCTTGGCTAATCTATTATAAAAGGTACTTAACTGAATATAGTTTTTGCAGGTATATGGGTCTCCTAGTG